>ERZ808040.171-NODE-171-length-64009-cov-7.171729_pt1 | contig 64009 bp, 45 predicted proteins | sample MGYA00380191_ERZ808040 | MGnify/ENA primary metagenome ERZ808040 (study PRJEB31490, sample SAMN06133395) | mouse gut metagenome | isolation source: J6 | host: mice | place: China: Chengdu | collected 2015-05 ...
CGCCGGTTCCGCTTTTGTTCTCCTGCTGCCGTTCCGACCGCCGGTTCCGCTTTTGTTCTTCTGCCTCCGTTTCGTACCCGTTTCCTTCCGCTATCTCTCACCCTCGATGCGATTCGAGACGCTCAGCACAATCCCGAGCTCCGCCATCAGCACAAGCAGCGAGCTGCCCCCGTAGCTGATAAACGGCAGCGGAATACCCGTGGACGGTATGGTATTTGTTACCACGGCGACATTGATCAGCACCTGCACGGCAATATGCGCCATAACTCCCGTCGCAATCAGGCTTCCGTAGAGCTCCTGCGCGTTGATCGCAATCAGGAAAATCCGCCACAGCAGCAGTACGAAAAGAAACAGCACAGCAAATGCTCCGACCATGCCGAGCTCTTCACAGATGACGGAAAAGATCATATCATTGTGTGCCTCCGGAATATAGCCAAGCTTCTGTATTCCCTGTCCAAGCCCCTTTCCGAAGAGTCCGCCGCTCGCAATGGCATAAAGACCCTGCAGAATCTGATAGCCCTTCGGATGGTTTTCGATATCCATCCAGATATCAAACCGCTCCCCGCGGTAAGGAAAGAAAATAATCAGCAGGGCAAAGACCGCGACAAGCGCCAGCAGCCCCCACAGATAATAGCCTTTCTTCCGCGAGGATACAAAGCAGATCGAAACCAGAATTACGCCGGTGACGAGCGCAGTCGAAAAGTTCTCCCACGCAACCAGGCCGATCAGCGGCGCCATGATCAGGAGGATGCGGAAGAACCCCCGGATGCTGTCAAGCCTGCGCGGCGCGAGCTTCACCAGATAGGACGTAAAAAGCAGCACGCAGATTTTTGTAATCTCTGACGGCTGGAATTTTCCCATGCTGCCGAGCTCAATCCATCGCTGCGATCCTCCGGTAGACGCCCCGAACAAAACAAGGTAGAGCTGCAGCCCGAAACACATCAGATAGAGCAGAAAAATCGGCTTGACCGGCAGGAACGGCAGCCTGCTGACGTAGATGCGGTAGTCGATCTTGGAGATCGTCAGCATCACAACCGTTCCGACCGCCGCAAAGATCGCCTGCTTGCGCAGAAAGAGCGTCGGATCGTTGTAATATTTGTTCGCGTTGTAGTAGCTGACGCTGTACACCATCACCAGCCCGAAGCAGACAAGGAACAGCACCAGAAACAGCAGCGTGTAGTCGTAATATCTCCGCTTTTTTAGTTTTTTCCCCTGCTCCATCTCGTCTCTGGTCATCGCTTCCTCCATCCCATTTTCATAAATGCCGTCGCAGCTTCCTTCTCCGGCACAAAAATGCCTGTGCCCCGGCTTCTTTAATCAAGCGCCCGGACCAGCTCCTTGAAAATCCTGCCCCGTTCCTCATAATTTTGAAACATGCCCCAGCTCGCACAGCACGGTGAGAGCAGCACGGCCTCCCCCTCCTTCGCGTGCGCGGCACAGAATTTTACAGCCTCCTCCATGCTCTCTGCGAACACAATATTGGAAAAACCCCTGCTCCTCGCGGTTTCGGCAATTTTTTCCCGCGTCTGCCCCATCAGCACAAGCCAAGTCACCTTTCCCTCGAAGGAATCGATCCATTCCCCGTACTCCGAGCCCTTATCGTAGCCTCCGCCGATCAGCAGCGTGTTTGTCGACATGGCACGCACGGCCTGGATCGACGCGTCCGGGTTTGTACCCTTGGAATCATTATAATATTTTACACCGCGCTTCGTCGCCACATATTCAATCCGGTGCTCCACCGCGACAAAGCTGCGGAGCGCTCTGCGGATGCAGTCCATCGGCACGCCGAGCGCCAGGCCGGCCAGAGCCGCCGCCATCGCATTCTCGTAGTTATGCCGCCCGATAATATTCAGCTCGCGGACGTTTAAGACAACCGTCTGCCTGCCTGCCTGCGCATACACTATCAGCTCCCCGTCCAGGAACATCCCGTCCTCCAGCCTGCGCGCGCTTGAAAACCAGGCCGTGCGGCAGGACAGCCCCTTCCCGGCCTCCCGCAGAACGGCATCCTCGTAATTCAGGATACAGGTATCCTCCCCGGTCTGATTTCTGGCAATATTCAGCTTTGCTGCTATGTAATTTTCCATGGTATGATGGCGGTTCAAATGATCCGGCGTAATGTTCAGGATCAGGCTGACATCCGGCCGGAACCTGCGGATTGTCTCCAGCTGGAAGCTGCTGAGTTCCGCCGCGGTAACGGATTTTTCCGTTGTCTGTTCTGCCATTTTTGTGTACGGCACCCCGATATTTCCGACGACAAACACGCTTTCATAAAAGGTTCTCAGAATTTCTCCGAGAAGCGCCGTCGTCGTTGTTTTTCCGTTTGTGCCTGTAACGGCTGCAATCCTGCCCCTGGAAAACCGGTAGGCCAGCTCCACTTCCCCGATCAGTTCCGCACCGGATTCCCGCAGGGCGTTTACCTCCGGCAGATCCACAGGGACGCCCGGGCTGAGCACAACGATCTGCACCTCCCGTTTTACCTCTTCCGGCAGTACGCCGAGCACAATGCGCCCCCGGAAACTCTCCGGCAGCTTTGCGCGGATCTCCTCCTCATTCCGTGCAGTATTGGCGTCGTAAAGCACAAGCTCCGCCGTACCGTCCAGCAGCTGCGCGGCTGCGATGCCGCTGATCCCGGCCCCCATTATCAATATTTTTTTTTCCTGAAACTCCATAGTTCCCCCTTAATTCTGCTGTTTCGGCTCAGTATACGCTATTCCAGATACAAAATCAAGTCGCTGTTTTCGTTCACCGTCTCCCCCGCCAGCGGAAACTGCTCCCGGACAGTCTCTCCCTCGCCGATCAGATAAAGCTCCCCCTTGGAATAGGCTTCAAAGATTGCCTTTGCCTCCTTTTTTGTTTTCCCGACAAGATCCGGCACCGCAGCGGTTCCCAGCTCATACTCCTTCAGCTCCTCCTCGCTGTAATCCGGATGGATTCCGAGATACGGCAGAATATTTTCAAGAATCTCCCCGGCCACCGGGGCGGCGATCGTTCCGCCGTAATAGATGCCCTCCGGCTCGTCGATCATGACAAGAACCATCACCTGCGGGTCGGCCGCCGGCGCAAAGCCCAGAAAGGAAGCAATATAGCGCCCTGAGCGCCGCGGCAGCTTCTCCGAAGTCGCGGTCTTACCGCCGATATGAAATCCTGCGATATAGGCCCGTTTTCCGGTTCCCTCCGCCACCACCGCCTCCAGAAGCTCCCGCATAGTCTGGCTGGTTTCCGGAGAAACCGCCCCCGGCGTTTCCCCGTAGGAAAGCGTCTTGATGGTTTTTCCTTCGGCATTTTCAATGGATATGCCGAAATGTGGTGTGATGAGAGTCCCCCCGTTCACCACCGCGCTCGCCGCGCGGAGCAGCTGAAGCGGCGAAATCTGAAACGACTGTCCGAATGACATTGTCGCCAGCTCTACCGCCTTGATATTCTCAAGCTTATGCAGGATCGAGTTTGCCTCTCCCGGCAGATCCACGCCGCTGCGGCTCGTCAGTCCGAGCTTGTTGAAATAATATAGAAAGCGCTCTGCGCCGACCCGCGCTCCGATCTCCATAAAAACCGGATTGCAGGAATTCATGATCCCCTGCTTGAAATCCTCGCTCCCGTGTCCGCCGACCTTGTGGCAGCGAATCGTTCTGTCCTCCACAGTTTTGTATCCCGGACAGAAAAAACGATCGGTAAGCCTTACCACTCCCTCCTCGAGTGCTGCGGTTGCGGTAATTACCTTAAAGGAGGAACCAGGCTCATAGGTATCGCTGATGCACGGATTCCGCCACATGGTGTTGAGCTTTTCGTTCAGCTGCTTTTCGTCCAGCTCCGACTGCACCGCACCGCCGAGCACCGCCTCCGTCAGCACGTACGGCTCGTTCAGATCAAACTCCGGAACGTTTACCATCGCATAGATTTCCCCGTTCTGCGGGTTCATGACAATGATGCTGACGCGGTTCGCGCTCTTGGCCGCATATACCTTTTCCGCCGCCTGCTCCGCATACTGCTGGATCACGATGTCCAGGCTCGTATGCAGATGATTGCCGTTCACCGGCTCGATCCGGTTCTCCGCTGCGTTCTCAAGCTCCAGCCCGTGCGCGGTCGTCAGCGTCAGAATCGTTCCCGGCGTCCCCTGAAGAAACTTGTCATACTCCACCTCAAGACCGATAATGCCCTGGTTGTCGCTCCCCGTAAAGCCGAGAACCCGGGATGCAAGCGTACCGTACGGGTAAAAGCGCTTGTAATCCTCATCTACCATCACGCCGTCCAGCCCGAGATCCCGGATTTTGTCCGCGGTTTCCTTCGGGACATTGGATCGGATTCTTTCGATCGAGGAATATTTTTCGACGCGCTTCCGCACGGTCGCCTCCGGAAGCTCCAGAATCTCCGAAAGCCGGGCGATTACCTCCTCGGCATCCGTAATCTGGTTATGTATGACAGAGATCGTGCAGACTGGTTTATTGTCCGCCAGCACAACGCCGTTGCGGTCGTAAATCAGCCCCCTCTCCGCTTTGATGCTTCTCTCCCTCTCATGCAGCTCCCTGGCGCGCTCCGCATACCGGTCCGTGACAAAAATCATAAACCATGCCAGCCGCCCCGCTATAACAAGCATGCCGGCAACCAGCACGACAATAATCAGAAGAAGTCCTCTTTTCTGGTAGGATAAAAAATGCCGCACGTTCCTCGCCCCTGCGAATGTACTCCGTTTATTTTATTCACAAGAGCGCAAAACTATGTTTTCGTGTTCCGTCGGCTACTCTGCGGGCTGCCCGCCGCCCTGCGGATCGATTATGTCTGTCTCGTCGATGTCGTTTTCGTCCGTCTCCGGATTTATCACGGAAAGATCAACATGATAATTAATCTCGCCTTCCGGATAGATGCCAAGGAACGGAAGAATCTCGTCCATAATCTCGCTTGTCAGAGAAGTTGCGAGCGAGCTGCTCGCCTTCTTTTCCTCGTCATGGATCTCGTCGATTACGACATACACCACGACTTCCGGCTTGTCCGCCGGAGCACAGCCGATAAAGGAAACGACATATTTCTGATTTTCCTTGTCGCGCACGCCCTTCTGGGCCGTGCCGGTCTTTCCGCCGATCAGGTAGCCCTGTACTTTTGCCGGCTTTGCGGTTCCCTGCTCCACGGTCATGTAAAGCGCGTCCCGGATAAACTCCGAGGTCTGCCCCGACACCGCTACATTTGCCAGCGTGCCGTTATTCTCGTAGAGCGTGGCGCCGGAGGCGTCCCGGATCTCGCTGACAACATGCGGCTGATAATAATTCCCGCCGTTGACGAGCGAACAGAAGGCCGAGGCAAGCTGTACCATAGTAATATTAAAGCCCTGCCCGAAGCTTGAGGTTGCAAGCTCCGTCACATTCAGGTTATTCAGATCAATAAGGATACTCCCGCTCTCACCCGGAAGATCGATCCCGGTGGGAAGCCCGAAGCCGAAATGCTTCTGATATTGATAGAAAAAATCTCTGCCGAGCTTCTCGCCGATCAGCATGAGCGCCGGGTTGCAGGATTTCATCAGGGACTCTGCGAGCGTGACCGTGCCGTGACCGGAACGCTTGTTGCAGTTGATCCGGTAGCCGGCCACATTTCGGTAGCCGTTGCAGACAAAGGTGTCGCCGTCTTTTACAAAATTTTCCTCCATGGCTGCCGCAACCGTAAACGGCTTGAACGTGGAGCCCGGCTCGTAGGTATCGCTGATACAGAAATTCCGCCACATCCGGTTGAGTGCGGCAAGCTCCTCCTCTTCCGTCATGACGGCGAGTTCCTCCTCGGTATAGTACGCGGAGAGATCTCTCGGCTCGTTCAGGTTAAAGCCTGCGTTGGAGGCCATGGCGTAGACTGCCCCGCTGTTCGGATTCATGACGATCACGCCGATATTCTCACATTTCCACTGGGAAAGGAAATTCTCGACTTTTTTCTCCACTCTGTTCTGTACATTTATATCTATTGTAGAAATAATCGTGCTGCCGTCCACGGCAGGCTTGGATACCTTCGTCAGGTTGAGCTCTGAATCATAATATCCGTACTCCCTGCCGTCCGTACCGGTCAGATCGGCATTGTAATACTGCTCGATCCCCCAGGTTCCCACGTCCCCGGCCACGGTGTAGCCGATTACATGCGAAGCCAGGCTGTCAAACGGATAGCTGCGGATATATTCCTCCTCAAACCAGACGCCTTTGATCAGTTTATTCTCAGCCGCGAGCTGCCGGAACGCGTCCATCCTTTCAAAGCTCTGCTGCCTCAGCAGCCGGATGTATGTACTTGACGCCTTTTCCGTAAGCATCGTGTAGAGCTCCCTCTCATCCAGCCCGTAAACCGAGGCAAGCGCGGTGACGGTCGGTTCCGCAAAACGCTTGTCGCTGTTGATAACGCTCGGATCGAAAATTACATTGTATACTTTGACGCTTTTTGCGAGAACTACGCCATTGCGGTCAAGAATATCACCCCGACGGTACGGCAGGACGGCATTCGTGCCGATGCTTTTGGACAGCACTCTCTTTTCGTAGCGCTCCCCTTCCCGCGCGTTAATGTAAATCAGACGCCCGCACACCACAATTATACCAGCTAAAATCACGCAAAACACAAAGAGAAGAGTCCCCTGCATTCTGCGTGTCAGCTTTTTCGTCGATGTTTTCTTTTTTCTGCCTCTCATGCAAGTCCCCCGTGTTCCCGCTCTGCCCCTTCTCAGAGCGTTCTACGGTACCAGCTCGTCCAGTATCGAGCTCGCCGCAGCCGGAATATCCGAGAACTGTCTGACATAGCTCAGATTCGCACTGTCATAATACAAAACCTCATTATTGTTTGGAAATACCATACCCAGCTCGCCGACCGCCGTCTGATAGATCGTCTCCAGATCAATATCCGTCGTCAGCAGATTTTCTTTTGCGTTGTTTGCGTCAACCAGGAGTTTAAGCTCACTCTCAAGCGCGGCAACCGACTTGTCCAGCCTGGAAGATTCGTCCTGGAGCTGCAGATAGTCGATGCAGACGAAAACCGTAGCAAACAGAGCTCCGAAAAGCAGCAGTACACCGAAGAAATTGACCCCTCTGCCCAGGGAAATCAATCCTTTCTGCGGCTGCTGCACTTCCCTTACCTGCGGCTGTGTCCGGCGAGCCGGCTGCCGCACAGGTCTCCCCTGCACGAACTCCCTGCGCTCCGTATTCCGGCGCGCAGGACTCTGCGCCCGGCCGTACAGGGAACGCCCTCTCCTGTCCGGCTCCCGCGCAGGGGACTCCTCTGCGGCTGCGCCGCTCTGTTTCTGTTTTCTTACGGTACTTCCCTGTACATAATATGCAGGATCGTAGCGATAAGGATTTCTACGCGTTTCCATGCGTATCCCGCCTTTCTTTTCTCCGGGCCGCCCTGTCTCCGCCCGGGGTTATTTTCATAATACGGCGCCCTTCACCGTCCTTTTCTCAAATACGCGCAGCTTCGCGCTTTTTGAGCGCGGATTCCTCTCCTGTTCCCGCTCCGTCGGTACAATCGGCTTTTTTGTCAGCTGCCTGCCCTTCGGTTTTTTTCCGCATACGCACACCGGAAAGCCCGGCGGGCAGATACACGGATTTTCGTTCCTTTTAAAGTTAACCTTGACGATGCGATCTTCCAGCGAATGGAAGGTGATAATGCACAGCCGCCCTCCCTCGTTCAGAAGCTCAATCATCCCGTCGAGCGATTCCTCCAGCACCTCCAGCTCACGGTTCAGTTCGATCCGGATCGCCTGAAAGGTCCGCTTGGAGGGATGCCCCCCGGTCATGCGTATTTTTGCCGGTATCGCAGCGCGGATTACCTCATTCAGCTGAAAGGTAGTCTCGATTGGCTCATCCTGCCTTGCGCGCACGATATGCTTGGCTATGTTTTTCGCGAAGTTGTCCTCCCCGTAATCCCGGATGACGCGGTACAGCTCCTGTTCGGTGTAGCCGTTCACGATATCGCGCGCCGTCCTGGTCTGCCGGTCATCCATGCGCATATCCAGAGGTGCATCCTCGCGGTAGGTGAATCCCCGCTGCGCACTGTCCAGCTGCCACGAGGAAACTCCGAGATCCAAAAGGATTCCGTCCACGCCGGCAATATCCAGTTCCTTCATAATTTCTCCGATATTCCGGTAATTATTCCGGACGATCGTGATTTTCCGTCCATATGGCTTCAGGCGCTCTGATGCCTCCGCGACGGCGTCCGCGTCCTGATCGATCCCGATCAGCCTGCCGGACTTTGACAGCGCGGCAGCCACCCGCGACGCATGACCGGCCCCGCCGAGCGTACCGTCCACATAAATGCCGTCCGGCTTGATATTCAGTTCCCGGATACACTCCTCAAGCAAAACCGATACATGCCCGAATCCGCCCTGTCCCGCTTCCAACAACCAGGCCCCCTTTTGCTGTTTTTCCGGATGACCGGCCTGCAAGGAATCAGAAGGCCAGCCCCTGCTGCGCCATCTTTTCCGCCGCCTCATCCATATCTTCCAGGGTATTGCTCTTCCACCGCTCCTCGCTCCAGAGCTCTATTTTGTCCAGTACCCCGACAAAAATTACGTCCCTTTCCAGCGCGGCGCGCTCCCGCAGATTCGCCGGAAGCAGAATCCGTCCCTGCTTGTCCATCTCAAGCTCAGCAGCGCCTGCAAAAAAGTATCTCTGCAGCTGCCTCGCCTCCTTCGTGCCCGGAAGTGTTCTCAGTTGCTCCGCAAATTTCTCCCATTGCTCATTCGGATAGAGAAACAGACAGCCGTCCAGTCCCATGGTCGCCACAAACCGGTCTCCGAGCGCTTCCCGGAATCTGGACGGAACGAACACTCTTCCTTTCGCGTCCACCGTGTAATTGTACTGTCCCATGAACATAGCATTCCACCTGCCGTCCGGAAAGCGTTTCTGACACACCGCTTTCCTCCACCTTGAGCCACAGCAACCCACTTTTCACCACTTTCTTAAAATATTCTAACCCAATTCCCGGAAAAAAGCAAGTATATTTTCCGGACACAAAGCGTATCAGCGTGCGATTCGGTTTGGGGGACTGCCGTTTCAGGGCGCTGTTTTGCAATATGCCCCCAACTGCAGGACATAAAAAAGCTGCCGCAGGACGACGTCCCGCAGCAGCTTACGGCAGCCGGAACCGCAAAGGATTCCTCCGCAGTCATTGTGTTCTGCGCAGCCCGCGGCAGCCGCGGCGCATTTCCGCCCGGCCGCTGTTTCGTTTTATTTCATTCTATTTCTTTTGTTCTTTCGTCCCTTCTTTGTTTCTGTATCCTATCCCGTTTTTGTCCTTCCTCTGCGGCTGAACCTTTCCCGCAGCTTCAGCCGCCCGGCCGCAATCATAGCTGCAGCCAGAACGACGAGCAGCGCGGAGAGCAGCTGGGATACGGCGATGCGGCTTCCCCACAGAAACAGCTGATCGGTCCGAAGCCCCTCGATAAAAACGCGCCCCAGCCCATAGCCGGCCAGATACAGCAGGGTAATTTCGCCCTCAAAGGCTCTGTGCTTTGTATACAGCAGCAAAAGCAGCAGCAGAACTGCATTCCAGGCCATCTCGTAGAGAAAGGTCGGATGCACCTGGATATACTCGACGCCGTTGATCCACACGGCGTTATTTCTTATCTCAAGAATCCGTGAAAGCGCCTCCTCCCGGCCGGCGTAGCGCTGCTCCAGTGCGGCGACGGAACAGCTGAAATCGCTGCCGGCAGCACGGCGGTCCAGCTGCATGGCAAACAGCCCGTCCGTATAGGCTCCGAATGCCTCACGGTTGAAAAAATTTCCCAGTCTGCCGATCACCTGCCCGAGCAGGAGCGCCGGCGCGCAGATATCCGTCAGCCGGCAGAAGCTGATTTTGCGAATCCGCGCGTACACAGCCGCCATAAACACGCCGCCGATAATCCCCCCGTAGATTGCCAGCCCGCCGGTCCGCAGATTAAATACGGACAGCGGATTGTCCCGGAAGGAATCCCATGCAAATGCGACATAATAAATCCGTGCGCCGACCACGGCTGCAACAATGGCATAGAGCGCAAAGTCGATAATCATATCCGGCTGTTCCCCTGCCCGCTTCGCCCTCCAGCACGCCAGCAGCACACCGAACAGCATCCCGCAGACGATAATCATGCCGTAGTACATAATATCAAATCCAAACACCGTGATGCCGTTGCCGAGCCGCCGGAATGCCAGCCCGAGATTCGGAAAATATATATCTGTTTTCATTGTCTGTAGCATACAGCCTCCAAGCCCCGACCCGCCGCCCGGCAGGGCCGGCACGGTCAGACGTTAAACCGGAACAGTACGACATCCCCGTCCTGAACCACATAGTCCTTTCCCTCGGAACGTACCAGTCCCTTTTCCTTCGCCGCGTTGAAGCCGCCGCATTCGACCAGATTGTTGTAGCTGACGATCTCAGCGCGGATAAAGCCCCGCTCAAAATCCGAGTGGATCTTGCCGGCCGCCTGCGGCGCCTTTGTGCCGAAGTCAATTGTCCACGCCTTTGTTTCCTTCGGTCCAGCCGTAAGATAGCTGATAAGGCCAAGTATCCGGTAGCTTGCGCGGATCAGCTTTTCCAGGCCCGATTCTTTCAGACCGAGTTCATCGAGAAACATTTTTTTCTCGTCCTCCTCCAGCTCCGCAATCTCCTGCTCGATCTGAGCGCAGATCACAAACACTTCGGAGATGTCAGCCTGCTCATTCTCGCATTCCTGCTCCGCATACTCGCGCACCTTCTGTACATGGATATTTCCCGCACCGTCGTCCGCAAGCTCGTCCTCCCTGACATTGGCGGCATAGATCACGGGTTTGCAGGTCAGCAGATTAAAGCCGGCAAGCAGCTCCGTTTCCTCCTCGTCCTTCAGGGTATATGTTCTGGCAAGCTTTCCGGCCTCCAGATGCTTCATCAGCCCTTCGATCAGCTCCGCTTCTTTCGCGGCCGTTTTATCGTTGTTCGCGAGCTTCTTCACCCTGGAGTACCGGCGCTCGAGCACTTCCAGATCGGAAAAAATCAGCTCCAGATTGATCGTCTCAATATCCCGCAGCGGATCGATCGTGCCCTCCACATGGACGATGTTCGAATCCTCGAAGCAGCGCACCACATGGACGATTGCGTCCACCTCCCGTATATTGGCCAGGAACTGATTTCCAAGCCCCTCTCCCTTGGAAGCGCCTCTGACAAGCCCCGCAATATCGACGAATTCGATCGCTGCCGGCACAATGCGCTCCGAAGAATACATATCACCGAGCACCTTCAGCCGCTCGTCCGGAACAGCGACAATGCCGACATTCGGATCGATTGTACAGAACGGATAATTTGCCGACTCTGCCCCTGCTTTGGTCAGAGAATTGAACAGGGTGCTCTTTCCCACATTCGGGAGACCGATGATTCCCAATTTCATTTTTCCCGATTCCTCCTTTGAAATACTATAAAACAGGTATTTACAGAAATTTCCAATTGTCCGTAGATACCAGTCAGCGTCTTGATTTCGCATGATATAGTACTGATTTAGTATAATATAATGTTAATATATCTATAATTCTTGTAAAAATTAAATATTTTCACACCGGAAACAAGCCGAAGACCGGATTTACTGCGCAGACAATTTCAGAAAACCGCCGCCCGTTTTTTCAGTCTCTGGCCTCCGCCATCAGCAAAAGCCCTTCCTCAAATTCCACCGTACCCGTCTCCGCCGCAAGCTCGTTGCTGATGCACAGGCTGTCTTCCTGCCGGAGCGTGCGTTTCGTCAGCGGATATTTAAACCCGGTAAGCGTGATGCCGGTAACCTGCGGCGTCAGCGCCAAAAAAGAAACAAAGCTGCCGTACTGCTCCGACTTTCTTAAGGTAAAACTCCTCCGGTGCACCGAAATCCGGTTGTTTGAATCGACAAGGGCGGCGCGGATACCGGCAGCCTCCAGCTTCTCGAGCAGAAAAACGTTTGCCAGCGTATGATCGAACCGCGTTCCGAGCCCGCCGAGAATCAGAACCTCCCCGTTCTCCCCCTCAAGCTCCTGCGCAAGCTCCACCGCAATCTGTGTGTCGGTATCGTCTTTCTCCGGCCGGAACCGCCGCACCGTAATGCCGTCCTGCTGCTCATAGCGCCGCAGATATTCCTCCGGCAGACTGTCAAAATCCCCGACGATATAGTCCGGCTTCAGCCCGAGGCGTTCTGCGGACAGCAGGCCGCCGTCCACTGCAATGACATGCTCAAAACCGGGCGCCCTGCAGCAGCGGCCGGCCGCCTTCGGCCCCGTCTGCGGCAATGCCCCGGCCCGTGCCGCAAGGTATCCGGCAGCATTGTCATCCGTCCTTCCCCCCGTTATGATTAGAGTGCTCATACTGCTGATACCTCACCTTCTTCAGCACCTCGCGCTGCTTTTCGTATATAAACTTGGAGAGATTGCGGCTTGTCTCGAGAAAACGGCAGCCGTAGTAGTATTTGAACGAGCTGTGCCTGCTTTCCGTGTGCCGGACGACCACCGCGTTGCAGCAGATTTTTCCGAATTCGGTATCGAGCACAAAGCTGAGCTCATCGCCCTTTTCTAACCTCCGGTTGGCGTACAGTCCCGCGCCCAGCTCGCTGATATCCTTGAGCAGGGCTGAACAGTCGATAAAGCAGAAGCAATCCTCCTGCAAAGCGTCCAGCTCGGCGTCGCTGAATTCTTCCGTCCGGCTGTGCAGCGCTTCCAGCTCGCTTACCATGCGCAGACGCTCCGGATCTCTGGACAGGAACTGAACCATCAGCTCCTGCTCGATCGGCACGCGGAAGGCGTTCCGGCGGTTGTAGGTCTCTCCCTCCTCCGCAGCCGTAAAGCAGTGAAATTCTTCGCCGTCCAGCTGTTCGATGCTCCCCTGCACCGACTTCCATTTCCAGACCTGGTCATCCTCCCGGTAAACCAGATCTACGACATCCGTCGGCCGGAATTCAAAGACCAGTTTACCGCTCGCAATCAGCGTAACAAAGACGTGATCCTCACCGGCTTCCTCGATCTTGCTGACAACCCGGTAATGGTAGCCGTCCCGGGTGATATAAATTTCCAGAGGCTTTCCCGGCTTCATTTCACTGATCCGCATGTGCAAAGGCCTCCTTGAAAACACTGATGTTCTTTGCGATATCGCCGCGGAAAACCGACGTGCCCGCCACGATCCTATTGGCTCCCGCGTCCATAACCTCCCGCACATTGTCCGCCGTGATCCCGCCGTCAACCTGGATATCCGCCTGTACGCCGAGCTCGCGCATCAGCCGGCGGACATCTCTGATTTTATCCATCATGGAAGGCAGGAATTTCTGCCCTCCGAAGCCCGGATTAACCGTCATGACAAGCACATAATCCAGCTCCGGCAGAATATAGCGCAGCATTTCTGCCGGGGTCGCCGGATTGAGGGCAACGCCCGCCTCCATGCCGTGCTTTTTTATCTCCAGCACTGCAGTGTGCAGATGCCTGCATGCTTCGCAGTGCACGGTCAGCATATCCGCCCCGCACGCTCTGAAATCCCCGATAAAACGAATCGGATCTTCCACCATGAGATGTACGTCAAACGGCAGCGACGTTACCTTCCGGACGGATTCCATAACCGGCATGCCGAACGAGATCCTCGGCACGAAGCATCCGTCCATAACGTCGATATGTACGGAATCTGCCCCTGCCGCCTCCAGGCTCTGAAGCTGCTCTCCAAGACGCGCAAAATCTGCCGCCAGTATGGAAGGCGATAGTTGATACATGTATTGACCTCCGTTTCTGATTTTAAATTATTATTAAATTTTTATAAATTATTTATCTTGTCAACGTTATTCTGCCGATTCAGCGCTTTTTCCTGTATCCCCTCGCCTCGCGCGGCTGTCCTCGGTACGGCGCAGACGAAGCGAGCTCCTCCAGCAGAAGCAAATAATTTTCATACCGCTCCGCGCTGATGCTCCCCGCCTCCGCCGCCTCCTTTACCGCACAGCCCGGCTCACGGCTGTGCAGACAGCTCAGATATCGGCAGTGTCCCCAAAACGGCTCGAATTCCGGATAGCATTCCCTCAGCTCCTCCTTTTCCATCTCCGGGAGATAGAGGGAGCTGAAGCCCGGCGTGTCAAAAAGATAGGTTTCCTCCCCCACGTAAAAAAGCTCGGAATGCCTTGTCGTATGCCTGCCCCTCCTGATCTTCTCGCTGATGCTCCCGGTTTCCATTTCCGCCTCCGGGAACAGACAGTTGACAATGGAGGACTTGCCGACGCCGCTCGGTCCGGCCAGCACGGTCGTCCTGCCCCGGAGCGCCGCCCCGAGCAGTTCCATTCCCTCCTGCTTCTTTGCGGAGACAAAAAGCACCCTGCAGCCGCTGTTTTGGTAAATCTGCTGCAGCGCCTCCCGGCGCTCCTCCTTGATCTGATCCACTTTGTTGAAACACACAATCGTTTTCATTCCCTGCCTGCGCATCAGCACAAGAAAGCGGTCAAGCAGATTGAAACTCGGCGGAGGCTCCGACGCGGCAAAAACGATAACCGCCTGGTCGGCATTCGCAACCGCAGGACGGATAAGCTCCGTCCTGCGTTCCAGAATATCGGTTATATTTCCGGTGCCGGGCGCCGTGCTGATCTGCTCCAGCTCCACATCATCGCCGGGCAGCGGCTTGATCCCGCGCATCCGGAAGATGCCCTTGGCCCTGCACTCCAAGATGCCCGTGCCCTCCACGTTGACATAATATGCGCCGGCGATTCCCCGGATGATCTTTCCCCTCATCAATTTACTTTTACCGCTTTCAGATCAACCAGATAGGAGCCATCGTAAGGTACGCCGGAGAACCAGACCATAATGGTTGCCATTCCCTCCGTAAAGCCTTCTCCCTCCGCCAGACGGATATCGAAGGAATGCGGGAAATCCGACGCCGTAAACAGCCGGGAATCATCGTCGTAGACAACGAGCTCGGCGTTGTCCTGCCGAATTGTGACATAGAGGGTTGCCGTCTCTTCGGCTCCAAGCGGCCAGTCGCTGACCACTGCGGTCGCGCGATACTCAAAAACAGGCTCCGGCTCCGGTGTCGGAGTCGGTTCCGGCGTCGGACTTGGCGTCGGTTCCGGCGTCGGAGTCGGATCGGCCGGCTCGTCTGTGATTCCCGGATCATCCGGTTCGTCCGGGTTCACCGGCGCGGTTGTCGGCTCCGGCGTAGAGGTCGGAAGCTCCGGCCCCGTACTCAGCGCAAAATCAATTACGGTTCCCGAGACAAGCCTCTCACCCTCGGAATAGCTCTGGAAGCAGACAAGCCCCTCCGCATACTGGCTGCTGCTTGCGTAGGAGGAACTGCCGAACGCCAGACCGGCCTCGGCGATAGCGGCAATCGCCTCCTCCTCCGTCTTTCCGAGAAGCTTCGGCATCTTGGTCATTGTAATGTCCGGGCCGGTGCTCACGATGATCCGGACCGTTTCACCCATTGCAAGATATTCCTCCGCCGCCGGCTCCGTGCGTATCACCATGCCGCTCTCAAACTCCGTGTTTGATTCGTAGGCGGGCTTGGTGAGGAAGCCGGCATTTTCAAGCTCCGTCCTTGCCTTGTCCAGCGTATAATACTGAACGTTCGGGATCTGAATCGACTGCGGTCCCGCACTCAGAGTCAGCTCGATCGTTCCGTCATAGGCAATGGAGACCTTCTCCGGAGGATACTGCCGTATAACATAGCCCTTCGGCACATCCGGCGAAAACTCCTCCTTGTCGGAGATAATGCTGAAGTTTTCCGAGACCAGCTTCAGCGTGTTGATTGCGTCGTCCAGCTTCAGTCCGACGACGCTGACCACCTCTTTCATGCCCGGCTCGTCCGTCGGCTCCGGCGTCGGAGACGAGATCGGGGTCACGGATCCCTCCGGCGTCGGAGTTACACCATTGTCCTTATTTTTATTAAAGATATCGAGCACACCTGACAGATTTATAACAAGATAGATCAATGCCAGGCCGAGTGCAACCGCGGTTACGATGGTTCCGATAATGATAAACTTCTCAAATCTCGGATCAACTCCGTCAAGTTCTTCCTCCTCTTCCTTCTGAACCTTCCTGGAATTTGCCGCGGTATCCGGGTGGCTGTCATAATAAACCGCCGGTGATTTCGCCGCGCTCTTGATGGATTCCATCTGCGCATCCGTCATATTAATGGTCGGGGAATCCGAGACGGCCACCGCCGCCAGCTTCACAAAATCTCCGTCCGGGTTGGTGATGGATCGCTTCAGATCCGCAATCAGCTCCGAGGCGGAGAGATAACGGCGCTCCGGCTTCTTCTGCATGCATTTCTGAACTATTTTTTCAATGCTCACAGGAACATCCGGGCGGATCTCGCGGATCGGCGTCGCCTCGTCATTGATATGGGAAAGTGCGACCGAAACGGAATTATCCCCGGCAAACGGCACCTTTCCGCAGAGCATTTCATAGAGCGTTACGCCGAGCGAATAAATATCGCTCTTTTCGTCCGAATAACCGCCCCTCGCCTGCTCCGGCGAAAGATAATGCACCGAACCGACGGCATTCTGCGACACGGTGTTCGAGGTGGCCGCTTTGGCAATGCCGAAATCCGTCACCTTCACCTTGCCGTCACGGGAAATAATAATATTCTGCGGCTTGATATCGCGGTGAATAATATGATTTGCATGAGCCGCCTCCATGCCCTGCGCAATCTGAATGGAGATGCCGATGGCTTCCTTGATCTCAAGCGTCCCCTTCCGTTCGATAAACTTTTTCAGCGTGATCCCCTCGACCAGCTCCATCACAATGTAATACAGACCTTCGTCGTCCCCGACATCGTACACATTGACAATATTCGGGTGGGACAGCCCCGCTGCGGACTGAGCCTCCGCGCGGAATTTCGAGACGAAATTCCTGTCGCTGGAATACTCCGGCTTCAGGATTTTCATCGCTACGTACCGGTTCAGACGATGGCATTTCGCCCTGTAGACATCGGCCATACCGCCGGAGCCTACCTTGTCGATGATCTCGTAGCGTTCGCTGATGTACATACCTGGTTTAATCATAAATCTACCTCATTTCTATACCTGCATATATTGCGAGCCGGCTCGCGGTACTGCTTTATCACACATCGGAAAGCGCCTTTCTTCCGGCTATCCTTCCGCGGCCTTGCAGGTCTGATTTTCTTCCATCACGGCGAGCAGGATGGAAATATTATCCCTTCCGCCGTACTCATTGGCCAGCGTCAGCAGCCGCCCGCCCGCCTCCGCGATATTCTGCCTGTTCTCCAGAACAATGCGGTATATCTCGGAGTCATCCATCATGTTTGACAGGCCGTCCGAGCAGAGCAGCACGACGTCGCCCGGCGAGACGGACACCTCGAAAAAATCCGGCACAATATTCACATTTGCGCCGAGCGCTCTTGTGATAACATTTTTGTTTGGATGAAATCTCGCCTCCTCTCGGCGGAGTTCCCCTCTGCGGATCATCTCTTCCACCAGGGAATGATCCTGCGTGATCTGCGAGATTTTTTCGCGATCTATCAGATAAAGGCGGCTGTCGCCGACATTGGCGACATACAACTCGGTTCCCACAACCGTGGCGGCCACAAAGGTCGTTCCCATGCCCTCCAGCTCCGCGCGCCCCTGTGCTTCCTTCAGAAGCCTGCGGTTCGTCTGCTGCAGTGCATCCTCCATCGCGCTGATCACCGTTTTCACGCTGCTCTGCCCGAGCTGCCGCACAAATTCCTCCACGGCAAACCGGGACGCAAAATCCCCGGCCCTGTGCCCTCCCATACCGTCGGCCACAATAAACAGATTCGGCAGGCGTCCGACGGGTTCCTCACTGCAGAAAACATAGTCCTGATTGATCTCCCGTCTTCTTCCCCTGTCCGTAACGCAATATGTTTTCATTCCCGGCTCCCTTCCTGCTGCCGCAGCCTGTCGGTATAGCTTTTCCGGAGCTGTCCGCAGGCTGCGTTGATATCCGAGCCCATTTCTCTTCTAATAGTAACATTTATCCGTTTTTTTTCAAGGATATTTTTAAAATTTTGTATATTTTCCGCCCGGGATCGCTTAAAGCCGCGCTCCTTCACCTCGTTCACGGGTATGAGATTGACCAGGCAGTTTTTTCCTTTTATCAGCGCCGCCAGCTCCTCCGCCTGCTGCGCGGAATCGTTCACATTTGCCACAAGACTGTACTCAAACGTAAGTCTCCGGCCGGTTCTTTCATAATATTCGTCCAGCGCCGCAAATACCTCCGTGAGCGCATACCGCTCCGCCACCGGCATCAGCTTTCTCCGATCCGCATCGTTCGGCGCATGCAGCGAAAGGGCCAGATTTACAGCGAGCTCCTCCTCTGCCAGCGCCCGAATCCCGTCAGGCAGCCCGCAGGTTGAAACCGTAATATTTCTCTGGCTGATATTCAGACCGTTCCCGTCGCTTGCCATCCGGATAAACCGAACCAAGTTTTCAAGATTGTCAAGCGGTTCTCCCGTACCCATCACAACAATGTGGGACACCCGCTGCCCGGAAAGCTTCTGTATTTCGTATACCTGCTCGAGCATCTCTGACGGCGCAAGATTCCTGGTCAGTCCGCCGAGCGTCGAGGCGCAGAAGCGGCAGCCCATCCGGCAGCCGACCTGGGATGAGATACACACCGAATTTCCGTGACGGTATTTCATCAGGACACTCTCGATCACATTGCCGTCCGGCAGTTCAAACAGAAACTTGCATGTGCCGTCGGCCGCCGATTCCAGCCGGTCGACAACGCGGAGCACGGGGAAGGAAAAATTTCCCTCACATTTTTCCCGGAACGCGGCGGAAATATTCGTCATTTCCCCGAAGCCGCCGCAGAGCTTTCTGTGCATCCACTCGTACATCTGCGCCGCACGGTACGGCTTTTCCCCGAGTGCTTTCACCTCCTGCTCCAGCTCCGCGAGATTCATTGATTTTATATCCTTCAGCGCCATGCACCACCTTTGCTTGTCCTTTATTTTTCCAGCGGCCTGACAAAACGGCTGACAAAAAATCCGTCCGTCCCCCCGGTCTGTGGAAGCAGCTGAAGCCGCCCCCGCTCCGCCTCCGGGACAAGAGCCTCCTCCGACCGCAGTTTCTCAGGAAGAAACTGCAGCAGGCTCTGCGCCCGAAGTCCAAGCTCCCGCTCAATCCATTCCGCATTTTCCCGGTTTTCTGCCGGGTTGACAGTGCAGGTTGAATAAATCAGCACTCCCCCCGGCTTTACATATTCCGCCGCTGTCCGCAGCATCTGCCGCTGCAGTTTGATTAGTTCGGAAAGTCCTTCCGGCGAGGCGTGATATTTGATATCCGGCTTTCTAGAAATAATTCCCAGTCCAGAACACGGAAGATCAGCAAGTACAACATCCGCCTTACCGACATCCTCCTGCCGAATACTGCAGGCATCCCACAAAAGCAGCTCCACGTTGCGGAAACCGCAGCGGGACAGATTTTCTCTGATCCGGGAAAGTTTATATTCCGAAATGTCCCTTGCACTGACCAGGCCGGATTCCTCCTGCGCTTCCGGGCAGCCGCAGACCAGCAGGTCCGCCGCCTGAAGCGCTTTCCCGCCCGGCGCGGCACAGCAGTCGATCACATAGTCGCCGGACTTCAGCCCAGCGCACAGAACCGGAAGCATCGAGCTCTCATCCTGTATCTGCAGAAGTCCCTCGCGAAAAGCCCCCACACGGCCGAGCGTATCAATTCCGGAGAGCCGCAGTGCACCCGGCACGCAGGCGCCCCCGGAAACCGTGAGCCCCTCAGCTTCCAGACGCTGCCTGCACTCGTCCGCGCTGCATCGGGAGAGATTTATCCGTGCGGTCAGCGGCGGCACCTCGAGAAACGCCCGGAACATGCTTTCCGTGCTGTCCCCGCCGTACCATTCCAGAAACCGCTCTGTGAGCCATAAAGGCACGGAATACAGCACGGACAGCCGTTCCCCTGCCGGCATCTCCTTTGTGATATCGGACAAGCTCTCCGGACGTCGCACCGCTGTGCGAAGGACGCCGTTCACAAAGCCGGCCAGCCCTGCGAGCCCCCTCTTTTTTACAAGCTTCACCGCCTCGTTGCACACGGCGGAGGCCGGGACATCCATATAGCGCAGCTGATAAAATCCCATGCGCAGAATATTGCGCACAACCGGCTTCAGCTTCTCTGGTTTTACGCTGGAACAGCGGGCAATCAGGAAGTCCAGCGTAAGCATCCGCTCCACAACGCCTTCGCACAGCCGCACTGCAAAGGCCCGCTCCCTCCGATCCAGATCCGGATATTTTCCAAGCTGCTCCGCCAGTACCCTGTGACAGAATTTTTTCTCCTCCGCAATCTGCAGAAGCATTGTCAGCGCCAGCTCCCGTGAATTCATCAATCATTTCTCCTTGAGAACAGCAGCAGCAGACGGAGCAGCTGCAGGATCGCGGCTGCTGCTGCCGCCACATAGGTGAGTGCCGCCGCAGAGAGAACCTTTCTCGTCTGGCCGATCTCATCCCCGTACAGAATTCCCATCTCACCGAGTGCGTTCACGGCACGCCTGGACGCGTTGAACTCTACCGGAAGTGTGACGATCTGGAACAGTACCGAGATGGAGAACATGGCAATGCCGATCATAATGAGTGCCCGGGAGCTGCTGCTGCTGATAAACAGTCCCAGCAGAATCAGCGGCCATGCAATCTTTGCACCGATGTTCGCCGCCGGCACAATCGCCGTGCGCAGCTTCAGCGGCATGTAGGATTTTGCATGCTGGATCGCATGTCCGCACTCGTGTGCCGCAACGCCGACCGCAGCCACGGAGGTTTCCCCGTAAACGCTGTCGGAAAGCCGCAGCACCTTCTCAGAAGGGTCATAATGATCCGTCAATTCTCCTTCGACGTGTTCGATGGAAACATCGTAGATACCGTTCGCATGCAGAAGCTTCTCCGCCGTCTGAGCGCCCGTCAGCCCCGACCGGCTGTATACCTGCGCATACTTTGCATAGGTCCTTTTGACCTTTGCTGACGCAAGCAGGCTCAGCACCATGCCGATCAGAACAAAAATATAAGTCCAGTCATACATAAGCATACCTCCCTGTCAATTTTCAGTTTTTCAGCTGTCCGGCTGATCAGTCCTTTCGCAGTTCCGCTGTTAAGTTACTCAGCCTCCCAGCCGGTTTTCTTCCCAAGTACGGGACTCCGCACTTCTTTCATATTTTACCAGCAAAATGCGTTTTTTCTTTTACATTACCATTAAAATTTTATTAAATTGCATCCCGGGCCCTCGGACTCCGCCCGCCGTCCGGAGCACCGGAAACCAGGGGCTTCCGTCTATTTCAAAACCCCGCCTGCCTTTACAGGACAGCCGCGCAGAAATTCCTCCGCACTCATCCGGCGCTTGCCCTCCAGCTGCAGTTCCCGCACGTCAAGCAGTCCGTCTCCGGTCAGAATGGAAAAATAATCCGTCCCGACCTCTGCCACGGTTCCGCATTCCCATTTTTCCGCGCGGCACAGCTGTCTTAGCTCCTCGGGCAGCTCCCGCACCCCGCAGCGCCACAGCTTCAGCAGCCTTCCCTCAAGGCCGGTATAGGCGCTCGGCCACGGATTCAGGGCGCGCACTCTGCGCTCAAGCTCAGCGGCCGGCCGCGAAAAATCGAGATAGCCCATCTCCTTTTTCAGCATTCCCACGTAGGATGCCTGCGCCTCGTCCTGCGGCGTGCGCTGCACCGTTTTATCTGCAATCTGTGCAATCGCCCGGCGAAGCGCAATGCATCCAGCCGCGGCAAGCTTGTCGTGCAGGCTGCCGCCGGTCTCCTCCGGGGTTATCTCCACCAGCTCCTTGGTAATCATATCCCCGGTATCGAGCCCTTCGGCCATGTACATGATTGTGACGCCTGTCACCTTCTCGCCGTCCAGGATTGCCCACTGAATGGGGGATGCGCCGCGGTACTTCGGCAGCAGCGACGCGTGAACATTAATGCAGCCGTATTTCGGCAGCTCCAGAAGCCGCTTCGGCAGAAGCTGGCCGAATGCCGCGACAACAATCAGTTCCGGCGCCAGCCGCTCCAGCTCCTTAAGGAATGCTTCATCCCTGACTCTCTCCGGCTGGCAGACGGCAAGCCCGTGCGCGAGCGCCGTCTTTTTTACATCGGAACAGCCGAGTTCCTTTCCTCTTCCCTTCGGCTTGTCCGGCTGCGTCACAACAGCTGCAATATCGCAGCCGGCCTGCAGCATATCTTCCAGAATTACCGCCGCAATTTCCGGCGTGCCCATGAAAACAATTTTCATATTCCCTCTCATTCCGCCGCTCAGGCAGCACTTTAATTAAGGAAAGCCCTGTTTATGCACAGACGCCGTATCCGTTAAAAAATCTATGTCCTTTCCGCTGTGCGCCCGTGAACTCCATCGTTCCGTTTCCGGCCTTTTGGCGCCTGTTTCATGCGCTGAGCTTAGGACTTTTATTCTTCTTCCATTTCCATCCGCGCGTCGTGCAGCTCGCCCTCCACCTTCTCCACATAAAGAATTCCCTCCAGATGGTCGAGCTCATGGCAGATCGCACGCGCCAGAAGCTCCGTACCCTCCAGCTCAAACTCCTGCAGCTCGCGGTTTTTCGCCCGCACCTTTACATAGTTCGGCCTCGTCACGGTACCGACCTTTCCCGGCACACTCAGGCATCCCTCGCCCCCGGTCTGTTCCCCGGAGGTCTCAAGAATCACCGGATTGATCAGCACGATCGGCTGATCAGCCTCCTCGGATACATCAATCACCACGACCCGCTTCAAAACACCAACCTGCGGCGCCGCCAGCCCCACGCCGTCGGCCTCATACATTGTTTCCAGCATATCGTCGATCAGCGCGGAAATCCTTCCGTTCATCTCCGTGATCTCCTTCGCCTGCTTTGTGAGAATGCTGTCTCCCCATTTTCTGATCTGCCTGATTGCCATAATCTGCCTCTCCCTTATGTCTCTCTTAATATCCGCTCATCGGATTAAAATCAAATTGAACGCTCACATTCTTAAAATGCTCCGAATATAATATATATCCTTCGAGGAAATTTTTCAAGGCCGCAAGCGCATTATAATTTCCGTGCTTAAAATAAAGCATCCTCCGGAACAGATCCTTTGCTTTTGCGAGCGATGCCGGAACCGGCCCGATCAGCGTCATATCCTTCTCTCCGGATTCCGCCTCAAAACGCTCCGCCGCGGTGGAAAGCAGCGCTGCGGCTGAGTCCGCCGCCTCCTCCTTCGCGGACAGCACAAGCACGGCCAGAATATGGAGCGCCGGGGGATAGCCAAGCGCCCTCCGGTACGCAAGCTCCTTTGCGAAAAATCCCTCGTAATCCTGTGCAGCCGCGGTGCGGACGGCATAATGCTCCGGCTGGTAGGTCTGGATAATAACCTCCCCGGCCTTTTTTCCCCTGCCGGCACGGCCGGCCGCCTGGCATAGCAGCTCGAAGGTGCGCTCCGCCGCCCGGTAATCTCCCGCATTCAGCGAAAGATCCGCCGCCAGAATCCCGACCAGCGTTACCGCCGGAAAATCATGTCCCTTCACAATCATCTGCGTACCGATCAGAATATCCGCCTCCCCGCACGAGAACGCGGACAGAATTTCTTCATAGCTCTCTTTTTTTTTGGTCGTATCGGCATCCATGCGGAGCACTCGTGCTCCGGGAAAGCATTTTCTGACCTGCTCCTCGATTTTCTGCGTTCCCGTGCCGAAGCCTGCGATATATTTCGATCCGCACGACGGGCAATGATCCGGCTTTTTCTGCCGCTCCCCGCAGTAATGGCAGACAAGCATGCCGTCGCCGTGTTCGGTCATGGAAATATCACAGTGAGGACATTTCATCACAAATCCGCAGCTGCGGCATGATACAAAACCCGCGTAGCCCCTGCGGTTTAAAAACAGCATTGTCTGTTCTCCCGCCGCGAGCCGTCCGGCAATCCCTTTTGCCAGCTCCCTGCTGAAGATTGACCGGTTTCCCGAAGCCAGCTCCGCCCGCAGATCCACAACGGACACCTGCGGCAGCACCGCTCCGGGAACGGCGCGCCGGTCAAGCCGGAACAGCGTGTATTCCCCGCGCAGCGCCCTCTCGTAGGACTCCAGAGAGGGTGTCGCAGATCCGAGCAGCACGGATGCCCCGCAGAGCTTCGCCCGCTGTACAGCGACCTCCCTCGCGTGATATTTCGGCGGCATCTCGCTCTTATAGCTGCTTTCATGCTCCTCATCCAGAATAATCAGCCCCAGCCGCGCAAACGGTGTGAACAGCGCCGATCGCGGTCCGATCATAATATCGATCTCCCCGCGCTCCGCCCGCAGGCTCTGATCGCAGCGCTCGCCCTGCGACATTTTGGAATGCAGAATGGATACCCGCCCGCCGAACCGGTGATAAAAGCGCAGCACCGTCTGATAGGTGAGCGCAATCTCCGGAATCAGCATTATCACCTGCCTTCCCTGCCGGACGACCTCCTCAATCACGGACAGATAGACCTCCGTCTTCCCGCTTCCGGTGATCCCGTAAATCAGGTAGGTCCGATAGTTCCCTCTGCTCCAGTCGGCCAGCACGCCATCCCTTATCTGCCTCTGCTGATCATTCAGCTTCGGAGCCTTTTCTTCCGCCCTTCCTCCCTGAAACAGTTTCTCCATCGGATTCCGGTAACCGGCTTGTGCCTTCACCTGAATCAGCCCGCTCTGCTCCATACGGCGTATGGTCGCGGAGCTGACCGCCAGCTTATCCGTTACAATATTCCAGGGAAGCTCCCGCTCGCGCAGCAGCTCGCGCAGCAGCCTCTCCTTCGCCGCGTGCCCGCGCTTTACCGCGGCGGCAAGTGCATCCCCGCAGGTATCGGCATCCGCCGAAAGCACCACCGTCTTTTTCTCCGCCGGACGCACCGTCCGCCGGACGGGAAGCACTGTATGCAGGGCAGCGTTCATGGTCGCACCAAAGTTTTCCCTTATATAATATGCCAGCTCGATCAGATGGCTCTCGATCACCCGGCCGTTTTCCTCCACCGCAAGAAGCGGCCGGATGCGCTCCGTCTCAAGCTTCGGCTCTTCCGACAGCCCGACAATATAGCCCTTTCTTTTCCCTTTTCCGAACGGAATATGAACCGGCGCGCCGACCACAGCCTTTTCCGCCAGACGCTCCGGAATGGCATACTGGTAGGTCTTATCCAGCTGTCCGCTTGAAATATCAACAATCACGTCCGCGTACACGGTTCTCCCTCCTCTCCCTGCGTCCTCCCGGCGGCGGTTGCCGCATTGCCTTTCTGAAATAAGCTAGCTTCTCGCCCGCACTATTCCTTCCACCAGCTCCTCCAACCTCATTCCCCGCGAACCCTTAAAGAGCACCGCGTCTCCGAAGTCAAGCTCCCGCTCCAGGAACGCGAGTGCTTCTGCATTGGTATCAAAATGAACCTGGCGGCGGGCCTGTTCTTCCTCCTGATTTATTCTGCTCCGGCTCCCGTTTGCTTCGGCCGGGCCCGGCGCCTCTGCCTCCGCCTTCGCTGCTTCCCGCGGCACCTTTGCAATTTCACCGGCTACCACAGCTTTCGCATCCGCGGTGCAGCACGGAGCATCCGCGCATTCCGCCCCTTCGCCCGCCGGTTCGGCAGCGGCCGCACATTCCCCCGTCTGTCCGGCAAACGCCTCTGCATAGTATCTCGCCTGCGGACCGACGGCCACAAGCAGATCGATCCCGCGCTCCGCCGCGCACCGGCCCACCTCCTCATGGCATTCGCGCGAGAGCTCTCCAAGCTCAAGCATATCCGCCAGCACGGCAATTCTCCGGTTCGCCGGGGTTGCTGCGAGAATGTCTATTCCGCCGCGCATTGAATCCGGGCTTGCGTTGTAGGTATCATCAATCAAAACAACGCCGCCCGCCTCCCGTTTTCCGCCGCGCATGGCAATCGGTTCGTAGCGTGCAAGCCCCCGCGCCGCCTGATCCGGCCGCACGCCGTAATGCTCCGCCACCGCAATTGCGGCGAGCGCATTGCGCACATTATGCTCCCCGGACACGGAAAGCTCGATTTCCCCCGGATAATCCCCGCCGTCTCCCGGACAATGCAGCCGGAACGTCATGCGCCCTTCCTGCACGGCAATCCCTCCGGCCCGGTAATCGCAGTGCTCCCCAAGCCCGAAGGTTACGATCTTTGCCCCCGCAAAGCGCTCCCTGGTCGGTTCCGATATCGCATGCCACGAATTTCCAAGCCCGAGCTGCATTTCCGCCAGCTCCGCAAGCATCGGATCATCCCCGTTTAAAAACAGTGTACCGCCGTCGGGGAACTCGTTGATAATATTCAGCTTTTCCTTTCGGATATTGCCTTTCGAACCAAGCTGCCCGATATGGGATACCCCGATATTGGTGATTACGGCGCATTCCGGCCGCGCCGCAGCTGCGAGCCTCGCCATCTCGCCGGGCTCGCTCATCCCCATCTCGATCACCGCGATCTGATGTTCCGGCTCCAGCCGGCACAGCATGCGCGGCACCCCGATCTGGCTGTTCATATTCCCCTCAGTTTTCAGGGTAACAAGCTCCGTCTCGAGCGCTGCGGCGATCATTTCCTTGGTCGTGGTTTTTCCGACGCTTCCGGTGATCCCGACCACCGGAACGCCAAGGCTGTCCCGTATGTATGCGCTGAACCGCTGCAGGGCCGCAACATTATCCTCCACGCCGATATAAGTCATATCCGGCGTGTCCGGCAGTATCTCCCCGCGGCTCGTAAACACGGCGCGCATTCCGTGCCGGTATGCATCCGGGATATAGTCATGGGCATCCACATGCTCGCCGATTACAGGTACGAACATTGTATTTATATCCCCCTCCCGGGAATTTGTAGAAAAACGCAGAATCTCTGCTCCGCCGTCCCCGGCCAGCACGCTTCCCCCTACAATTTCCGCGATTTCCTCCGCGCGATATGCTCTCATAGACGCCTCCTAATAAATGCAGATGCGATAGTTTTTGCTGAATACCTGCCCGGGCTCCAGACGGTTGATATACTCCTTATCCTCAAGGCTCTGATCGGCATCCACGCCGTCGCAGCGCCCGTACCAGGGCTCAATACAGACAAACGGCGCATTTCCTTTCGGCGCCCACACGCCGAACAGCGGCGCGTCAAATTTTACGGAGAGCCGGAGCGAACCGTCCGTTCCCGCCAATGCCACCTCTCTGGTCTGGTGTCCCTCGATAATGTATGCGTCGCGGTCAAAGAAATGCTCCGTAACCGCAGCCGCGCCGTACTGTTTTCCTTCGATTTCGCATCTGGTCAGCTCCAGCTGTTCCAGCCTTCGGCATGCCAGGCCGTTCTCAAGCATTCTTGTATTCAGCATGGACACACCTTCAAACAACAGCTTGTAACGGCCCTGTTCCGGCATATCCTCCTTTTTTTCCTGCCCGTTTCCGCTCTTCAGGAAGGTGCCGGCCGGGAATGCCGCCTCCTTCTGCCGGTCAGCCTCTTTTCCGCCCGCAGCCCCATCCTGCGGAGGAAGCAGGAACGCCGGATGTCCTCCGATGGAAAAATACATTTCCCCCTCCGAACGGTTCTGTACTCTCCAAAGCACAATTACCTGGTTTCGAAACAAGCGGAAACCCGTTTCCAGTTCAAAATCAAACGGATACTGTTCTCTTGTCGCCTCATTCGATACAAGCCGGTGCCATATCTCGTTCTCTGTTTTCGAGGCAAGCTCAAATTCCATATCCCGCGCAAAGCCGTGCTGTCCGAGCCGGTATTCTCTGCCGCCAAAACGATATATATTTTCCCTCAGCCCGCCGACGATTGGAAACAGCACCGGAGCATGCCGGCCCCAGAATGCTTTGTCGGCATTCCAGATATACTCCTGCCCCGTTTCTTTTTTCACAAGGGAAACAAGCTCACCGCCGTGATCCGACACCAGGATTTTCAGTTCTTCATTTTCTATGCTGTGCTCTGCCATTGCAATTCCTCCTGTTCTGTATTCGTTCTTTGTTTTTTATTCATTATTCTTTCAGTTCTGAATATGTTCTATATGCTTAATTTAAATCTTTCTGTCTTGATTCTTCCGTCTTTATCTTACTGTCTCAATCTTATTGTACTGATTTTTTCATCTTTATCTTACTGTTTTTTTATTTTCCCATCTTTATCTTATCGTTTTAATCTTACTGTCTTTATATTTCCATCTTAATCTTATCGTTTTAATCTTACTTTCTTTTCTCTTTCCATCTTAATCTTATCGTTTTAATCTTACTGTCTTGATTTTTCATCTTAATCTTACTGTCTTGATTTTGCTTTATTTTCTATTCCGGATCATTTTCTGTTTCCTTTATCTTCCCTTTTCTCCGCAGTTCCTTCATCCAGCATTTATTCTATTACTGCACTTTTTCTCCGGCATGCGCCCACAAAGGCACGCCAGATTCTGGCCATATCATCGCTGACCGCGTACAGATGTTCCGGATGCCACTGCACGCCGAGAAAGAAATCATAATTCTCAAGGGAAACCGCCTCAACCACCGCGTCCGAAGCCTGCGCATTCTCCACAAGTCCGCGGCCAAGTCTCCGGCATGCCTGATGATGAAAGGAATTGACTTCCAGCGTATCCTTTTTTACAATATCATACAGCAGCGTCCCGCGTTTTACCGCTACGCGGTGCGTCAGCACCGTATCCCCCGCCTGCTGATAATGTCCCACCCGCAGATTTCCTTCGAGCTGAACCGGGATATCCTGATACAGCGTTCCGCCCAGTGCCACATTCATAGACTGAATTCCGCGGCAGATCCCGAACACGGGCCGCTTACTTCTCAGAATTGCCGGGAGCAGGGACAGTTCAAGCCGGTCTCTCTCCGGAATTATATTTCCGCACTCCGGCAGCGCCTCTTCTCCAAACAGCAGCGGATTAATATCCGGGCCGCCCGGATAAAGGAAGCCGTCGAAGCGTTCCAGAATCTCTTCCGTATCGCGCGGATCATTTTCAAGCGGAAGAAGCAGGGGCACTCCTCCCGCTTCCTTCACCGCACGGAAATAGTCAGGCGAAATCACGATGCGGCCGCCCTCAGCATCGCACTGCGGCATCACGCCGATTACCGGTTTGCTCATTGCATTCCGTCCTTTCTGCTTTTCAAACTTCTGCTTTTCAAACTATCAGTCAAATTTTCGTTTATCTTATTCTGCCCTTTTTTCTGTCTCTTTCATCTCCTCTGTCTCTTCCGTCTCTTTCATCTTTTCTGCCTTTTCCATCTCTTCTATCTTTTCTATCTATTCCGTCTCTTCTATCTATTCCGTCTTTTCTATCTCTTTCGTCTCTTCTGTCTCTTTCATCTCTTCCGTTTTTCCCGGCCTGCTTTTTTGTGGTTCTGCTCCCTGTCGTTTTTCTTCCCACGGATTTTTCCGTCGTCTCTTTCTTTTGCTGCCTTTGCGGCTACTGCTCCGCGTACGTCCGTTCTTCCCGAAACGGCAGACTTAGCCCCGCGCGAGCCCGTACTCTTCCCGGCACCGGCTTTTCTGCCGCTGTCCGCTCTTCCTGCAATCTTTCCTTCTTTCTTCACCGCACCCTTTACAGCCCTGTCTTTTGCGCGGATCATTCCTTCCTGCTCTGTTCGCCCGGCATTCCTTTTTCCGTTTCCTGCGCGCTTCTTTTCCCTGATAACACCCTCCTGCTCCGCCCGGCTGCGCTCCGCCGCCGTCCGCCGCGGACGTATCAGGCATTTCGGGCCGAATCCGATCAGATCCTCACGCCCCGCTCGAAACAGCGCTTCGCGGACAAGCTCATAATTTTTCGGGTTGCGGTACTGAATCAGGGCTCGCTGCATTGCTTTCTCGTGTGGTGTCTTCGGCACATAGACCGGCTTCATGGTACGCGGATCAAGCCCCGTGTAGTACATACAGGTCGAGATGGTGGACGGCGTCGGATAAAAATCCTGTACCTGCTCCGGCATATAACCGAGATCTCTCAGATATTCCGCAAGCGCCACCGCCTCCTTCAGCGTAGATCCCGGATGGGAAGACATAAGGTACGGCACAACAAACTGTTTGAGGCCGAGCTTTTCGTTTATCCTTCTGTATTTGGCAAGAAAACGCTCATACACGGAATTTTCCGGCTTGCCCATCAGCTGGAGCACCGCATCGCAGATATGCTCCGGCGCCACCTTGAGCTGTCCGCTCACATGATGCTTGCAGAGCTCGTGAAAAAACGTATCGTCCGGATCGTTCACCAGATAATCGAAGCGGATGCCGGATCGGATAAATACCTTTTTAACTCCCGGAATATCTCTAAGCCTGCGCAGCAGAGCCAGGTAATCGCTGTGGTCGATCTTCAGATTTCTGCAGGGCGTCGGGAACAGACACTGCTGGTTCACGCAGACACCTCTCGTCAGCTGTTTGCCGCATGCCGGGCCGCGGAAATTTGCCGTCGGTCCGCCCACATCATTTATATAGCCCTTGAAATCCGGCTCGTGCGTAAAGGCCGTCGCCTCCCGGACAATGGACTCATGGCTCCTCGTCTGTATAATTCTTCCCTGATGAAAGGTCAGCGCACAGAAGCTGCAGCCGCCGTAGCAGCCGCGGTTGCTCGTGATGGAAAAACGGAGCTCCTGGATGGCCGGTATTCCCCCCGCCGCTTCATAGCACGGATGGTAGGTGCGCATATAGGGCAGAGCATATACCCGATCCATCTCGCTCTGCGTCAGCGGGGCGGCGGGAGGGTTCTGTACAATATATTCCGTATCCCTGTACTTTTCAACCAGTCTTTTTCCGGAAAACGGATCGGTATTGCAATACTGAATAAAAAAGCTGCGCGCAAAACTTTCCCTGCTTTTGCAGATTTCTTCAAAATCCGGCAGCATTACGGCATCACAGACAGAATCGAGCGCTGCCGTGCGGTAAACGGTTCCCGGCACAAAGGTTATATCCTTCACCGCCAGGCCCGCGTTCAGCGCGTCCGCCACCTCGATCATGGAATGCTCCCCCATACCGTATTCCAGCAGATCAGCCTGGGAGTCCAGCAGAATGGAACGCCGAATTTTATCGCTCCAGTAATCATAGTGTGCCAGACGGCGCAGAGACGCCTCAATGCCGCCGATAATAATCGCAGCAGTTCTGTATTTTTTCCGGATCATGTTGCAGTAGACGATCGTTGCCCGATCCGGGCGTTTTCCCGTTGCTCCGCCCGGGGAATAATAATCCGCAGAACGGTGTTTTTTTGCCACCGTATAATGATTTACCATCGTATCCATATTTCCGCCGCAGACGAGAAATGCCAGCCGCGGCTCTCCGAGCACGGAAATGCTGTTCTCATCCTTCCAGTCCGGCTGGGAAATAATTCCAACACGGTAGCCTGCGCTCTCCAGAAGCCGGCTGATAATGGCGGGACCGAACGAAGGATGATCTACATAGGCGTCCCCGATTATATAGACGAAGTCGCATTGCTTCCATCCCCGCCTTTCCATATCCTCCCTGCTGATCGGTAAAAAATCATGTATCATAACTGTTTTTTGTCCTCCCTCAAATCTTCTGTTCCCGGCTTCTCCACGGCGGCAGGAATTCTCCCTGCGCCCCTCTTGCGCTCGTTCTGCCGCCGTTCGCCCGGCCTTGGCTGCCCCTGCCGGTCTGTTATCTCCGTATCAGCCCGAGCAGCCGGAAAAATCCCATTTTTCCCTGCTCACCGAAGATTACCTCCCTCGCGAACACCGCCTTGTCCGTGATAATATTGTCAACTCCCAGCAGCTTCATTCGCTCAAGCTCACTGCGGGTATTTACCGTCCATGCATGCACCTCCTTGCCGAGACTGTGCAGCGTTTTTACAACGCTCTCGCTCACAAAGCTGCTCTTCAGGCTGAAAAAGTCAATCGAATCCAGGCTGTAAAAGCTGCCGTAAGCAAAAGAAAGAATATAGCCCGTTTTAATGCCGGAGTCCAGCTGCTTCACCTCGGCCAGAATCGCCGGATTGGTACTGCTGACAACACACTGCGCCTCGAAATCATATTTTTTAATCAGTGCAATAACCTTTTCCGCAAGCTCCCGGTTCTTCTCCGATGATTTTCCGGACTTTATTTCTATATTAAGATTTATTTTTCCTTTGCAGAGCCGGATTGCCTCCTCCAGCGTCGGAACCAAAGAACCCTCAAAGCCTCTTCCGAACCAGCTTCCCGCGTCCAGCTGCCGCAGTTCTCCGTAAGTGATCCTCGAAACCGCAAGCTCTCTTCCGGTCGTCCTTTTCAAATTCGCGTCATGCATCAGAATCACGACACCGTCCTGTGTCAGCTGTACGTCAATCTCCGCGAAATCCGCCAGATGCTCAATCGCCAGCTCCAGCGCCTCCAGCGTATTTTCCGGCGCGGACGCCGAAGCCCCCCGGTGTGCCGTTATATAGGTACCGAACAGCGTCTCTTTGTCCGCCAGCGAACCATTTCGGAACGTGCTGTAGAGAGAAACGGCATTTACCAGTAAGACGGCTGCTCCTGCCAGCGCCGTTCCCCGCGTATACCGGCTCCGCATACGCTGGTGTACCGCACGGCTTCCTTCCTCCATGCGCCACACGTCCTCCTCCCCGGCGATGCGCTCCCAGAGCTGCTCGATCCGGTTGCCGGCCGCCGGCTTTGGCCCGTGCGCAGAAAAGAAAAAAGAAAGATTGGCATAATTTGCAATCTGGCTGACAATGGTAATCATTGTCCCCATGTAGACCATAACCTCGTCGCTCATCTTCAGCATGGCCGCGATCAGCAAGCTCTCCGGTTTTGTCAGATAAATGATATAGCAGGCCGTAATCAGCACAAGTCCGTACATGATCAGATAGGCCAGCATCAGCGCTGCGTTAAGCCCCAGCAGCCGAGCAGTAAAGCGGATAAAATGCTTCCGGATCAGCCGCGTGCTCTTCCGGAAACTCTCCCGAATGGAACCATCCTCCAGCACACAATAATAGAGAAAATAGATGCCGAAAAAATTGACAATAACGCAGGCCAGAGAAAGCAGAGCCAGAATGAAGACTCCCGCCTTCCGCTCGACAAGTACCTGTGCGATATATACCGGGACGCGGAAGCGAACGGCAAAAACAGCGATGATCGGAGACAGCGTAACGAGCGCATTAATCAGTGCAAAGACAAGAACGGCCGTCCTCCCTCTTTTTTTCAGAAGGCTGACCGTCTCGTGAAGTCCGGGGAAGAGAATCTGCGTTACGCCGATTTGCCTTCCCCGGGTATGCCCCTGATAAAACACGATAAGGGATACGGTCTCTGCCAGATAAAAAACAGCTATGATCAGCAGCAGGCCGAATATAACAGCCAGAGTCGCCGGATGCCTCACAAACCGGCTCATGTTTTCCAGCGTCAGATAACTCTGCCCGGTGACCTTCAGCAGCAGGCGCAGCGCTCCCGTAAAAATCAGATAGATTGCCGTAAGAAAGGTTGCTTTATACAGCAGTTCAAACACAATCAGCCTCCGGATATTCTTTTTTCCATTTCCCTTTGGTTTCTGTGCGCCCATACCTCTCCCTGTTCCGTACCTCCGCGCTACTCCTCGAAATATGCGGTGCAGCGGATTCCCTGATCGTAATCTCCAAAGCCCTTGCCGAACAGAGTCAATCCCCCGCAGTTTTTTGTTTCTCTCGGCACCGATATCTTTAATGTGATCAGCGTCGTATAATCAATTCCGAGATCGTCAATCGACACGCTGCTGATTTTTGCTCCCCCGTCGATAAAGGTTCCTTCCCTTGTGACGGACAGTGTTTTCAGCAACCCGTACTGATTGCAGTTTTCCGGCCACCAGTCCGGGGTAAAATGCCCCCGCCGCGCACCGTAGTCCCCCGGGCTGATCCATTTCCCGACCGGAACGCCGGCCAGTTCAAAGTAAATATCAGACGGATAATTTTCGTTATATCCCGGATATTCGGAGGAGAGCTCCATCGACAGCCGCAGCTCCACCAGATGCTCTCCCGGCTTCAGCCGGTTCGGAAGATGATAGGTCGCATACCCGCTGCCGAACCAGAAAACACAGGCCTTGTAATGAACTGGAAACATAAAATATTTCGGCATGTCAAATTCCCCGATAATTCCCTGCAGCGTCGCAATCCCGCAGGTAGGGTTAGCCTCGCATTCGTGATAGGCACCGATCGGGATATCGTCCTCGTAGTAATCCCTGCGTTCCTCCTTCGGCTTCAGATCAATCATGAAGGACTCATAGCGCGGCTTGCAGATCTTGCAGTTTCCCCGCTTTCCCGGCACTGTCCGGATATCAATCAGCCCGGCCTGCTGGAGCTTTTCAATATGCATGGACACCGCGCTGTTTGTCAGCTCCAGCTCCCGTGCAATATCGTCGAGCTTTTTATCGCCCTCCTCATACAGCACCTCCATGATCCGTATTCTCATCGGCGCACTCAGCGCCTTAAAAACCGACTCCGCTTCTCTCATTGACTGAAAATGTTTCATCCCGTCCCACCCCTCTTTCCGCTGTCTCCATTCCGACGGCCGCTGCATTCCGGCGTTTCTCGCTCCGCCGCTCTGCGCCGCTTTCCCCTGCTCTGCGTCAAAAAATCTTTGCTGACCGGCAGATCTGCCGTATATACTTCCTTTTACCGAGCATTTTTTCGCTTTTCCCGAACCGGATGCGGCTTATCCGGAGTTTTTTTCTGCAGCTCACAAATTTTGCATGCAAATTCTGCATACACCCGCAACACTTCCTATTTTCCCACGAATTATTCTTAAAGTCAATGCTTACTTAAAGCGATTCCTATTGGATTATTTCGGATTTCTGTGGTAAAATGTCCGTCGAAGGGAATACCGGTCGGCGGCGGAACCTCTTTAACCAATCCGTCCTTATACATTAACCGGCAAACAACTGAATTACAGGAGGTTTAAGATGAAATATACGACGATTCTGTTTGATCTTGACGGAACTTTGCTAAATACATTGGAAGATCTTTCCAATAGTATAAATTATGCACTTCGCTCTCTCGGATATCCGGAGCGCACCCTGGAAGAGGTGCGCGGTTTTGTAGGCAACGGCATGAAAAAGCTGGTGGAGCGTGCTCTTCCCTCCGATGTCCCGGATGCTGTTCTCGCAGAGTGCTTTGATATTTTTTCCGGCTATTACAGCGAGCATCTCCACGATTTCACCGTTCCATATCCTGGTATTCCCGAGCTGCTTCACGTTTTAAGGGAGAGCGGATGCCGCATCGGCATCGTTTCCAATAAAATGGACGGCCCCGTCAAAGAGCTCGCCGGAATCTATTTCCCGGATGCGGTCGACACGGCAGTGGGCACTCCTTCCGACCACAAAAAACCGGATCCTTACTGTGTTTACGAAGCCGCACGCTCCCTTGGTTCCCCGCTGGAGAACTGTATTTACGTGGGTGATTCCCGGGTGGACGCGGAGACGGCCCGCAACGCCGGAATCCCCTGCATCGGCGTTACCTGGGGATTCGCGGGAAGACAGGCTCTGGAGGAATGCGGCCCGGATTATATCGCGGAAAGCACCGGCGAGGTACTGGCTCTTCTTCGGTAAGCTCGACCGCAGTGTTCGCCGCCGGCGGCAATCTCACTGCCCTCCAGCAATCTGATCTTCAAATTCTTCCATTGTCATCAATATCTTTCTCGGCTTTGTGCCCTCCTCGGGTCCTACCACCCCGGCAGCCGTCAGCTGATCCATAATGCGGGCGGCCCGGTTGAAGCCGATCTTGTACAGCCTCTGCAGCATCCCGATGGAGGCCTTCTGTTTTTCTATGATAAAACGCCCGGCCTCAATAAAATAATCATCCTTGTCGTCGGCAGAGCCGTTTCCCCCCTCCGCCGAGGACGCCGTCATAATTCTTTTCTGCACCTCCTCATTGTAGGAAGGCGCACCTTCCGCCTGCTCCTTCAGAAAATCAACGACTGCGCTGACTTCGGAATCCGAGACGAACGCTCCCTGAACGCGGACCGGCTTCGGATAGCCCGACGGGAAAAAGAGCATATCGCCCTTCCCAAGCAGCCGCTCCGCGCCGACGCCGTCAAGAATGGTTCTGGAATCCACCGCGGAAGTCACTGCAAACGCAATGCGCGACGGAACGTTTGCCTTGATCACACCCGTAATGACATTGACCGACGGCCGCTGCGTCGCAATAATCAGGTGCAGTCCTGCTGCTCTCGCCATCTGCGCCAGACGGCATATTGCATCCTCAACCTCGTTTGCAGAGGCAACCATCATTAAATCGGCAAGCTCGTCCACGATTATTACAATCTGAGGCAGCCGCGGATAAGCCGGATTCGGCTCCTCAAAGGCAGCAACCTTCTCGTTGTAGCCGTTGAGATCTCTCACACCGAGCTCGGCAAATTTGTTGTAGCGATCCGTCATTTCCATAACGGCCCAGTTCAGCGCCGCACTCGCCTTTTTCGGATCCGTGACAACCGGGATCAGCAGGTGCGGAATCCCATTGTAAATACTGAGCTCCACAACCTTCGGATCAACCATGATCAGCTTAACATCCTTTGGATCGGCCTTGTAGAGAATACTCATGATTATCGTGTTGATGCAGACGGATTTTCCCGATCCGGTAGCACCGGCAATCAGCATATGCGGCATTTTTGCAATGTCCGATACAATAATCTGTCCGCTGATATTTTTCCCGACGGCGAAAGCAACGTTGGATTTGTGCCCGGTAAATTCCGTGCTCTCCAGAAGCTCCCGCAGAATAACCGCCGTATTCTCCTTGTTCGGCACCTCGATCCCGACCGCCGCCTTACCCGGAATTGGCGCCTCAATGCGGATGTCAGCCGCAGCGAGATTCAGCTTGATATCATCGGAAAGCTTTGTGATCTGGCTTACCTTTACACCCTGCTCCGGCTGAAGTTCAAACTGCGTCACGGACGGCCCGCAGCAGATATTGGTCACGGTCACGCGCACGCCGAAGCTTTCAAGTGTTTTCTGCAGCTTGACCGCCGTCTCCTTAAGCTCGCGCTCGTTTGCTCCCTTGCTTGGCTTCGGCTTTGCAAGAAGCTCAATCGGCGGAAATTCGTATTTCTTCTCCTCTGCCGGCGGCAGTTCGATCTGACCGGCAATTTCGGCCACGGAAACCGGTGAAGACCCGCCTCCCGAATTGCTTCCGGCACCATGGCCGCCGGAAGAAGGCACTCCGGCATGCGAAGCGGCATTGTGCAGCATGGCACCTTCCCCTGCCGGCAAAGCCTGCGCAAAACCGGTATCTGCGGCTTCTGCCATCCCTTCCGCCCGCATTTCGGACGGCTGTCCAAAACCAGCGCTCTGCGCTGCGGCTGCCGGCCCGTAACCAGTGCTCTGTGATGCGGCCGTCTGCCCGTAACTGGCATTCTGTGCTGAAGTTGTCTGTCCGAAACCGGTGCTCTGTGATGCAGTTACCTGCCCGCTGCCCGCTGCCAGAGCCTCCGCCGTCTGCCCACAATCGCCGCCATAAGCTCCCGCGGTCCGTCCGTCCTCCTCCGTCAGATCGCCGGTCTTCTGCGATTCCCCGTCAGATAACAGCCCGGACACGATTTCTGCACCTGTCTTTTCCAGTGCGGATTCCCCGGTCACAGATTCTTCTAATCCGGATTTTTCCAGTGCAGTTTCTTTTAATATGGATTTTTCCAAAATTAATTTTTCAAATGCTGATTTTTCTGATTCCGATTCATTCAGCAAATATCTTTCTTGCGCAAATTCTTCCAAAGCAGATTTTTCTTCCGACTTTTCTCCGGCAAACAGGCCCGGTATCTGCCCGAAAGCCCCCGGCTGTACCGGGCTGCTCTGCAGGATCTCCCGCTCCTGCGGCGATACTTCTGCCGGTTCCTCATTCCGGCCGGAATCGATGGCTGCCCCCGGCCAGCTCTCCGTCATTTTCATTTGTCCCGGCTGCTCCGCTGATCCAGCCTCTCCCGCCGCTCCTGTCTGCTGGCCGAAAACCTCCGGCAGCAGTCCGAACTTCGTTCCCTGATCGAGTATCGTCTCCGTTTTTCCTCCCTGCCCGACCGATGCATCCGGCCATTCTGTCCTTACAAGCAGCGGCACACCCGTCCCGGCAGCAACATTTACGTCATAAAAGGCGCGCGCTTCATGTTCCTTTTTATCCTTAAGCGGTACCGCGCTTTCCGGCACCTCGCCCCGGTAATCCGAAAATCCGGATACCGTTGACTCCTCGCCGAATTTTCTTCTGAGTTCCTCCTCAAAAAAGGATTTTTCCTCCTTTTCATAAGCGCCGGAAATCGTAATGTCCGGAAGCTCCTCCCCGCGCCATGTTTCCTCCGGCTCAACAAAGCTCCCTCCCTGATCTGTTTTTGCAGACTCTGTCTGTTCCGGCTGGCTCTGCTGCTCTGCCTGTGCGTTTTTCCTTCCTCTCGCCTTCAGCGCGTCAACAAAGCGAATCGGCTCTTCGGCTGCACTCTTTTTTCTCTGATGTTCCGGAAAGTCCTCGAATTCTCCTCTCTGAAAAGTAATGACCCTCGCCTTTCTCCCCGAAAGCTCATCCTCCCCGATTTCGTATTCCTCCAATTCCCGCGCACGGCGTTCCTGCCGTTCCGCTGCCATTAAGCGCCGCTCCTGAACCGTATCTTTTGTCAGCCTGCTGAGGTATGCGAACAGCTCTCTGCCTGTCAGCAGCATAAGGCTGATCAGCATGGCGGCAACCAGAATCACGGCCGTTGCCACGGTATCAAAAAGCGGACAGAGCAGGAATACCGGTGTTCCGCCCAAAATACCGCCTCCGCTCCTTCCCTCCGCCGAAGCAGTAAAATAGCCCGTCCATTTCAGCTCCGGATCGTAGCCGCCTGCCAGTTCCATCAGCGAGCCGACACAGAGAAAGAATACCAGTACACAGATAATTTTTCTCATCGCTGCCCGGCTCCCCCGGTTTGCTATCCGGAAGGCTACGCCGAAAAAGAGCAGAAACGGAAACAGATACCCGAATATGCCCGTAATTCCGAAAATTATGTAATTCAGCCAGCCGCCGACCGCACCGCATAAATTCACATAGCTGAGAAAAAAAAGAACCGCCGCCAGCAGCGTAACCGCAAGAACAACCTCGTCCCTCATGGAAGGAGCAAGTCCTTCCTCCGCCTGCGATCTGCTCTCGCCGTTTTGTCCTGATTTTTTTCCTGCGCCGCTTCCCCCGGAGGCAGTCTTTTTCAGACCGCTTTTTGACGAGCTGCCTCTCCCGGAATTTCCAGCTGCCCGACCCTCCTTTGATGAAACGCCCCGCGAAGAGGCTCCCTTCGCCCCGGCTTTTTTTCCGGACGCTGTCCTTCCCGTCGTCTTCCCATCCTTCGTAGCTTTCTGACCTGCCATGAACTGAACTTCCTTTCTAAAACTCCTCAAAATACTGCACCCCCTGGTAACATTGAGACACCGGGGGATACCGGTGCAGACACTGCATCGATTCCTTAAAAAATAAAATCCGAATATTCAGCTCTTCTTAAAGGCAGAAATATCCAAGCAGTATCAGTCCCAGAGCAATTCGATACCATCCAAAAACAACAAAATTATGCTTACGAATATAACTCATTAAAAAGCGGATAACTGCAATAGATACAAGAAAAGCTACCAGCATGCCCGTCACCAGAATGATCGTCTCGGTGCCGCTCAGCGAAAAACCGTATTCCATCCCGTATTTCAGGCTCTTGATCAGGCTCGCGCCCGCCATCACAGGCACCGCGAGAAAAAAAGTAAACTCCGCCGCTGCCGGCCTGGCAAGCCCGATCAGCATTCCGCCCAGAATGGTTGCGCCGGATCGCGAGGTACCGGGAATCAGCGCAAGCAGCTGAAACATTCCGATAAAAAGCGCATCCCGGTAAGTAATCCCCGAAATCTGCGTCACCCTCGGCCGGCTGCCGACTCCGCGCTTCTCCAGCACAAGAAACAGCACACCGTACAGAATCAGCGTAACCACGACCACCATAGGCTTCATCAAAAGTGCATCAATCGGATCGTCAAACAAAATGCCGATCACACCGGCTGGGATACACGCGACAAAAATTTTAAACCACATGGAAAATTTATCCGCACAGACAAACAGGCGTTCCTTTGCAGAAAACGGCCAGAGCTGCTTAAAGTACAGCACAACAACCGCGAGAATCGCACCCAGCTGGATTACCACCAGCAGCAGCGCCTTGAATTCCTCTGTAATCTGCATTTTTATAAATTCATCAACAAGTATCATATGCCCGGTGCTGCTGATCGGCAGCCACTCGGTAATACCTTCGACAATCCCGAGAAAAACCGCTTTCAGCCATTCTGCAATGCTGAGTTCCATAATATTATCCTCCGACTCTGACCCGACTTATAATCTCTGCAAATCATCCTCACGAAAGTATATCACAAAGCAGCGCTTTTCTCAAGGTATTCCAATACAGAAAATATTATCCATTTTTTAGGCCTGTTTCCCTTATAAGCTCCATGATCTCCGGAAAAAGCTTTCTGTACGCAGCGATATCGTCAAGAACAGGCACAATCTGAGAAGCTCCGAGCTCCTGTTCCGCCGGATCTTCGGTACACAGTCCAAGCGCGCGCTTCAGGCTGTATTCCAGCCAGCCCAGCCGGCCTTCACAGCCTTCATATAAAATGTTCTCCCAATCGATCCCGCTGAACAGCTCCCCGGCCCTGCCCCTCTTTTCACAATACGCCTTGGAAAAAGCACGAAAGCATGATTTGTCCAGCTTTCCGTCCTGCTTCATTGACCAGTAGAGCACCGTGTCCAGAAAATCACGGCACGGAGAAAGAAGACCCGCCGCCTCCCAGTCGATGACCGTCGGTTTCCCATCATGCCACAAAACATTTTTCGAGTCCATATCGCAGTGGCACACTACCTCGCCGCCCTCTGCAGCCGATTTTGCTTTTATGCTTTTTTCCGTCAGATCGGAAAGCAGCGGCAGCATTTCCTTCAGCCGGGCGCTCCAGTGAGCTCCCCGCTCCGCCGCAAGGGACGCGTATCCGAGCCAGTCCGCTGCCAAAGGTCCTTCTCCGGACTCCTGCGTTTCATCGGAATCCGATTCGCCTTCCGGTTCCGCCATAGCTTCATCCGCCGTTTCTCCTCCGCTCCTTTCGGCCGGAAGAATTGCAGCCGTCAAATCCGCATTGTGAATTTCTGCCAGGACGCCACCGACTGCAGCCGCATGTTCCGGTGCAATGTCTTCGAGGGACAAGGTCTTTCCCGGGAGAAAGTCGTAGATCAGATAATACTTTCCTCCCAGCTCCTGAACGTATTTTTCATGAAAGGAGCGCGCACAGCCGGACGAAATCACTCCGTTCAGCCGGTTTGCAACCTCCTCGGATGCGGAAAAATGATTCAGCGCTCCGTCCCGCGCAGTAATTTCCGGATTGAGCGCCTTAATTGCAAAACGTCCTGCATCGGTATTTATTTCAAACATTTTATGCAGATAGCCGCCGGTCAGAGCCCGCGGTTCCTGCGTCAGTCCGCCGAGTCCCAGCGAGCGGCACAATTGTTCCAGCGCATCTCTTTCCTCCTTCGTCTTTGTCTCTGCCGGCTGCTGTGTCTCCTCCCGGCCTTTGGAGGAACCGTCGCTGAACTTTGTGATTTCCGCAGCCAGCTCCATCGCAAGCAGTGCTACTCTGTCTTTCTCAAGCTGGTTTGCCGCGTCCGACAAGCTTCGGGACTCCCAGTTTTCCGCATCGAGATTATCCGCCGCATAGAAGAAATGAAACAGCTCCCGGCCGCGGAATTGTGCCGCTGCCGCTGCCGCCGAGCATTCCATATCAACACAGATGCAGCCCTGTGCTTTCCGGCGCGCAGCCTTTTCTTTTGTTTCACGGTAAACGGCGTCTGTCGTCCAGGCCTTACCGACCGTATAGCCGCACCCGAGACGCTCCAGAATGCCGGTAAACAGCTCTCTGTATTTTGGATTCACCGAAATCTCGTCCGAAGCCGGCATGTAATGATAGCTTGTGCCTTCGTCGCGGACTGCACTGTCCGGTATAATAACCGAGCAGTCCCTGATCGACGCGTCCAGCACGCCGCATGTGCCGAACAGGATAACGGTCTGCACGCCCATGGCCCATATATCCTCAAGCAAAGCCACGCAGGCCGGCGCCCCGACATCGCACAGGAAAACGGCGGTCTCAATATCTTTCCAGACCACCCGGTAAACCGGGATCACCATATTTGCTGCGCGGCTTTCCGACAGCAGCTCCCCGCCGCCAAGCCCGTCAAGCATCCGTGCAAAGGTTCCCCGCGCAAAGCAGCCCACCGCCACTTTCGGCATTTTCTTCACCGGCTTTATGAAATTTGACGGATTGATTACCGCCTTTTTGCTTTCGTCAAACTCTCCCAGTATCATACTTTCTCCTCTTTTCACTGAAAAGCATATTTTTATAAGGATAGCATACAAATTATTTAGAGTATAGCATACAAATTAGGATTTTGCAAGAACAAATGTTCGATTTCTGTTTGATGCAGGAAAGTACAGGACAAAATAATGCATTCTGCTCCTGTTCTCATCATTTTCCGGATAAAAGCAGGGCCTCGATATGGAACCGCAGAAGACAGAAGAGACGGCAGCACCGCTGTATCGCTTGATCTGCAATTTACGTCTGCAATTTTGTATTGTATTTTACTGATCTGGTTCGGTTCGAGTTTTGGATGGATAAAATTAGATTTTTTTAATTCAAGCAAGCTAATTTTGGGCTGGATTAAAACAAATTTAAGTATAGAATAAAATCATATTTTTTACAAATTTTACCGGCTATGTAAATTAGTATCAGATTTTATATAGATTGCAAATTATATAGATTTAAATTATATAAATTCAAATTATATAGAGATTCAAATCAAATTTTAGTATGAATTCCAAATTTTGTTTTGATTCAAAAGCGACCACTCTCCAGGCTTATGCGCTCCCGTCCGCTTCCCGGAACCTGCGGCGGTTTCAACGCCGCAGGTTCCTGTTTCCATCTTAACCGACATGCCGCTCAAATTTCACAAAATTTAATATCCTGTCAATCTCCCCCAAGGCCTCCTCCGGAATCCGGAAGCCGCTTGCCGCAAGATTGCCTGCAAGCTGTTCCTTCCTGCTTGCCCCGGTAATCACACTGCTGACTATCCCCTTTCGCAGAATCCAGGCAAGCGCCAGAACCGGCATGCTCACACCGAGCTCCCCGGCAAGCTTCCGGAGTTTTTCGACCTTGTCGAGATTTTCATCCGTGAGCAGATTATTGATTTGCCGGTCGGCCTGATGGGTCGCTCTCGACCCCTCCGGATAAGGCTCGCCCTTTTTGTATTTGCCTGTAAGAAGTCCCTGCGCCAGCGGCGAAAACGGCGTGATCCCAATCCCGTACTTCCCGCATAGCTCCATCAGCTCATGCTCGATATAGCGATCCATCATATTGTACTGCGGCTGAATAACCGTGAGAGGGTGCAGTCCGTATTCGCGGATGATCCGCTGTGCCTCCTCGATTCTTGCGCCGCTCCACTCCTCGCTCACACCGTAATACAGAATTTTCCCCTGATCTACAAGCCAGCTCAGCGCCCTCAGCGTCTCTTCCATCGGCGTGGTTCGGTCAAACCGGTGACAATAGTACAGATCCAGATACTCCAGCTTCATATTTTTCAGCGAACGGTCAATCCCTTCCACAATGTGTTTCCTGGAAAGTCCCCACTCGTTGCAGCCCCTGCCCATCGGGAAAAATACCTTGCTCGAAATGACAAGACTGCTTCTCGGATACTTCCCGAGCACCTTTCCCAGAAAACGCTCTGCCTCGCCCCCGCTGTAGGCATCCGCGCAGTCAAAAAAATTGACGCCGTTCTCATAGGCAAAACGTACGGTTTCAGCGGCAATCTCCGTTCTTTCACTGCCTGCCAGATCCGTCATCCAGCTTCCCACCGCAATTTCGCTGACCTTCAGACCCGATTTTCCGACACTGCGATATTTCATTGTTCTACCTCCGAATTATCATTTTTCAGTCCGATTGTAGCACTTCAAGCTGGCTTGAAGTCAAGGATTATCTTATCGTTTTTCACAATTATTTCATACGACACAATAATCCTGTTCTCAGCTCAACCCTGCCGCAGAAAATTCTGCCCGCTTGACAGGCATTGCAAAATATTTTATACTGTAAAAATCATTTTATTACTATTCTAATTGCTTTTGCTATTGCAATTCCAAAGTTATATACAGGAAATATATTATAGAATTAAAATAGATATATTTAAAATAACACAAAAAAGACAAAAATAACCATTTTAAAATACAGAAAATCCACATACAAAAATAGAGGGTAAAAATAACAGAGGTAAAAAATTATGAATGCATGCGGAAAAACCTACACCATCCGGGAAATCAGCGAAATGTTCAGCCTCCCTTCCTCGACACTGCGGTACTATGAGGAGCTCGGCCTGCTCACGGACGTCGGGCGCACCCAAAACCGCCAGAGAATTTATACACAGGCACATATCAACCGTCTTCATGCCGTTATGTGTTTTAAGCGGACGGGACTGCCGATCGCAAAAATTGCAGACTTTTTTGAATATGAAAAGGAGCTTCCGGCTCATATCGACGACATCCTGCAGCTGATGACAGGACATGAGAAAAATACTCTCCGTCAGCTCCAAGAGCTTACATGCGATCTGGAACATATCCGGAAAAAAGTGCGTTACTACACCGCTCTGCGGGAATCCTTCCGGAGCGGGGCACCGTGCCCGGATTACGAATCGGTCTGACCCGCTTCTTTCGTGAGTTCCTTCCGCGGCAGCTCTTCGAATCCCTTCAGAGCCGCATGCTTGGTCAGCGTCCGGATCATCCGCCAGCCGTCGCGGCTGTGCACGGCATTTTCCGGCACCGGTACAAAGCCGAAATCAAGATAAACTTTACAGGCAAGCCAGGTGGTCGTCTGTGTCGGGATCTTGGCGTGCATATAGCCGAGCTCAATCCAGTCATCCCGGTCACCGCTCTGATACAGCACAAAACGATAGCCGTCCGGCAGCCGGAATTCCGGAATATTGTCCAGATTGTCCCTTTTCAGCAGAAGCTCAAAATACCGCAGTCTGGCGTCGTGGTTGTCATAAATCACGTTTTTTCTCCTTGCCGGTCTGTTATTTATTCTTCAAATCCAGCCAATTCTGAACTTTTTGATTTTTTTGTTTACTGCCTGCACCTGCCGGAGAAAATCCGGATTCCGGCAGATGCAGACACACCGCACTCCGGTCCCGTTGCCGGACGCGACGGCCTGGTTTCCGGATGCGCTGTTCTTCCCGGATATGCCGCTCTTATTCCATCCGCGCAGCCGCCCTCAGAACATTCACCGCGCAGAACTGCAGATCCGCCAGCGTGATTTCTTCCCCTTTTTCCAGCGCCTCAAGAATACTCCTCACATCGTGCGCACAGCCAGGCATAATCAGATCATTTCCCGCGCGGATGCACTGAACGGCAGAGGAATAAGGATAGGCTTTTTTCTGCCCGCCGGACGTATCCTGCGTCGTAAACCAGTCCGTCATTACAACGCCCTGAAAGCCCCACTCGTCGCGCGCGACGTTCTGAATCAGCTCATAGTGGTTGGCCGCATGCGTTCCGTTGATCAGATTGTACGAAGTCATAATCGAATACGGCTGGGACTCCTTCACCGCAATCTCAAAGCCCTTCAGATAGATCTCACGCAGCGCCCGCTCGCCGACATGGGAATTGTTGAACTGGCGGTTGTTTTCGAGATTGTTGCACGCAAAATGTTTGATTGTTGTTCCCTGGCCCGGCCTGGACTGAACGCCCCGCGTCATGGCTGCAGCACATTTCCCGGAGAGTGCCGGCTCCTCCGAATAATACTCAAAATTTCGCCCACAGAGCGGATTCCTATGAATATTCATGCCCGGAGCCAGCCAGAAATGAACGTGGAACTGCTCCATCTCCGCGCCGACCATGCGCCCCATTTTTTCCAGCAGCTCCATATCCCAGGACTGCGCCAGCGTGCAGGCAATCGGAATTGCCGTGCAGTACTGGTAATAATCCACCGCGTCCGCGGGGGTATCCTCCGGGAACGGCCGGCAGTCCAGCCCGAATACCTCGCCGCCCGGCAGCAGCCTTCCGTCCGGCGTCGCCTTGAAATGCGGATACAGACGAAGCCCGGCCGGTCCGTCCGCGAGAATCATGTTCGGGATGCAGCGGCTTTCGATCAGCGTTGATATCGTGTCGGCAGCTGCGCCCGGCACAGCCGCTGAGGCGGAGCCGATCATGCCGGACTGCGCGCTCTGATCGCCGAACCTGCCGACGCAGAGCGCCGCCAGCTCTTCCGCCGTCAGCTGTGCGGCAAGCTCCGAAACCGTCGCCCGGCCGCTTTTCACATCGTTGAGCGTGACCTTCTCCCCGGCACGGTTATCCTTAAGAAGCGGGCGCTCCGGATTGTAAACTGCCCTGTGCACCGGGATATCCTCCGGGTTCAGCTCCAGTGCCGCAGGCTCATCGCTCCGCACGCAGGCGCTGTCCGCCTGTACCGGCAGCGCCTTCCTCTTATCCGTGCCCGCTCCTGCCGCGGAAAGTTCCGTAAACGGGGCATCGGATGCAAACAGATTCTTCAGCTGAGAAGTTATTACTGTCTTTCCCAGACGGACAATCGCCCCGACATCCGTGTTGCGCGAGCTGCTGCCGACACGGATAATATATTCGCCCGCCTCCAGCTTCCACGCCGCATCCCGCACGTCGTAGGATGCCATGTCCGCTGCGTCAAATACGATCCGCACTGTCTCCCGCTCTCCCGGCAGCAGCAGTCCTGTTTTCGCAAAGCCGGCCAGCTCCTGATACGGCTTCTCCAGCTCTCCGCCCGACATCGAGACATAAACCTGCACAACCTCGCGCCCTGCGTATTTTTTCCCGGTATTTTCCACCGCTGCCGACACCGTAATCTTTCCGTGCTCCGCGGACACACCGTTTACCCAGATTGCAAAGGTGGTGTAGCCCAGACCGTAGCCGAAACAGTATTCCGGCTCCACGCCGAAGGTATCAAAATAGCGGTAGCCGACATAGATGCCGTCCTTATAGTACTCGTCATCCAGGTTGCCGTTATTCTGACTGAACTCCGCTGAGGACGGATAGTCGGAATACTTCTTTGCCCAGGTATCGGTCAGCTTGCCCGAAGGAATCCCCTCTCCGGCCAGCACATCACCGACGGCACAGCCGCCGGTATTTCCGAGCTGTCCGGCCAGAAGCAGCGCGTTTACGCCCTGTATGCCGTTCAGCACGGAAAGGTCGATCACGCCGCCCACGTTGAGCAGCACAATGCACTTTTCATAATGGGCGGCTAGAAAACGGACGGCCCGTTCCTCGCCGGCCGTGAGCCGGTAATCCCCTTCCCGGTCGACGCGATCCTTCCCCTCGCCGGAATTGCGCGTAATCACAAAAACTGCCGTGTCCGTTTCCGATCCGGCCACGTCCGCTTCCGTGATTTCCGGCGTATCCGGCTCAAAAAACGGGTGGTCGAACATCAGGCCGATCACCCATTCCGGATGCTCCCCTGCCATTTTGTAAATTTTTTCCAGATAATCCTTCTTCGCCTGCTCATACAGCCGGTCGTAATGATCCAGCCACCGGCCCGACGTCACCGCAAAGCCCGCTGCAGCAAGCCCCTGCTCGATATTTACAACCTCCCGCGTGTTCACATCGCCGGACCCGGTACCTCCCTTGACGGTGTGCCGCGCCCCCGCCCCGTACAGGGCGATGCTGCTGCCCGCCGCAAGCGGGAGCACTCCGTCATTTTTCAGCAGAACCATGCATTCCGCTGCAAGGCGGCGCACCTCCTCCTGATTTTTTCGCTCCAGCTGTGTAACCTCCGGAGAGGTCAATGCGTAAAATCTGCTCATCCTTCCGCTTCCTCCTGTCCTGCGGCGCCCCTTGCCCGATGCTCTTTACAGGATCGCGCCGTTATGATGGTATGATAGCCTGTTTTTCCAAAAAGTGCAATGGGTTTTCTTATGCAGGTCGGCGCCGGCAGGCGGAAAGCCGCAGTGCGCATTCTCAGTCTCCGGCAAGCTCCACTGAGATCTCAGCCTGCGCAAGCTCTTTTGCTGTATCCCTCTCCCCCGTTACGTTCAGCATCGGGAAGCCGTCCGCAGAAAAATGCACCCGGTGATATGTGCTGCAGCGGCAGTTGTATTTTCCGCGCTCCTGCGCATGGTAGGCGATCATCAGCCGGCCCTCCTCATCGCGGAAAAACGAGTTGTGCCCCGGGCCCTGAATTCCTTCTACAAATGTAGAACGAAGTGCCGGGGACGGCTGTTTGCACCACGAATCAGTCTGAAGAAGATCCGCTCCGTCCTCCGCCACCAGATAGCCGACCGCATAGGAATAGCCGCATGCATCCCCGCCGGAATAGGCGAGATAAATTTTGCCGCCCGCATACAGCGCGTAAGGCCCCTCATTGTTGATTGTGCCCCTTGTGTTTTCCCAGCCGAACAGCGGCCTCGAAAGCAGCACCGGCGAAGAGGTGAGCACCCACGGCTGCGCCTCGTCCGCCTCCGCAATCCAGAGCATTGAGCCGGTGTCGGCCGGCGTTCCGATTCCGCGGCGGTACGACCATACCAGATAGCCGCGCCTGCCCGACTTTACCCAGGTCATATCAAGCGTAATCCCATCCTGCGCAAGCGGCCTGCCGTCCTTTTTTACCACCCGCACCGGCTCCTCCCAGTCCTCTGCCCGGATAATTTCGCCGTTCTCTTTCAGCCTCATAACGTGGCACTGCGGCCCCCACTGCGTACCGCTGACTGCAAAAATTATGTAAAGCCGGCCGCCGATCTCATGGAATTCCGGCGCCCAGAACGTCTGCACCAGCCCTTTTTCCGGATTCGGCGCAAGAATGCAGTGTTCCTCTGTTTCCGGCGCAAACAGTCCCGCAACCGTATCCGCCCTGCGGACATACATTCCGATATCGTTTACATTATCGTTGGTCGCAAGGAAATACCATGCTCCCTTCCACGGGAAAATCACCGGGTCCGCATACCCCACGGCAAGCGGGAATTCCGGCGATACCGCAGGGATTTTTCCGCGCACGCGGCAGGTCTTGCCTGGCTTAAGCGCACGGACATCCTCCTCGTTCCAGATTATTCTTTTCTCATCCGCAGAGCCGTCCGAATAAATCACCCGCGCCGCAACGGCCGAAAGCTCCTGCGCGCTCTTTACGGTAAGCTTCTGCGGATATTCTGCCCGTACGCTGAACAGAGGAATCCAGCGGGCACGGATTTTCCCGCACAGGCTGTCCGGAATTTCAAGTCTTACGGCGCCCGATTCATAAATCGCAGCATAATCGCTCCTCGCAACCTCCCGCTGTTCCGAAAAATTAATAAAATCTGAAGTGCTCCATAAGAGCAGCGTATCCGTCTTCAGCAGATTCCCTTCCGCATCGGCATAAGCCGCAAGAATTCCGTATTCACCATCCTTCTGAAAAATCACAGGCCTCTGAAGACCGCGTTCCATCAGCGTGTCGTCCGGCCGGATTTCCGCACGGGCGTAAAGAATTCCGCAGCCCTGATTCAGCTCCTCCTCCGCGTCCGCCGTACAGAGCGAAAAATGAACGCTGTTTGCGAACGAATTCGGGTATTCGCTCCCCGCGGCCTGCTTTGTGTAAATTTTAAGATAGTTCATTCCCAACCTCCATGCTGCGGCTGTATTTTGGGACGGGTTAAACTCAGATTTCGGCGCAGCGCAAAACCTGCAGGCCTTCATGTTATTTCCGGCTTCGTCCCCTGATCGGAAGTCTGTTTCCGCTTCCCTTTCTTTTTTCAGAAACTCCTCAAGCCTTAAAGCTTTTCAAAGACGTCGGCGGTACCGCAGCCCTCCTTAACAAAAGCGATAAAGGTATCAATCGGCGCATGACAGGTCAGCCACTGCCCGCCGTCGTACAGCTCTTTGCTGTTTACATCCTGCCAGCGGCCCTCCGGAAGATAAACCTTCCGGCTTGTGCAGCCCTGCTCCGTAATCGGCGCAAACAGGATATCCCCGCCGAACATGTACTGGTCTTCCAGCGTATAGCATACCTCGTCCCGGCAGTATTCCAGGAACATCGGGCGCATAATCGGCAGCCCCTCCTTTTCCGCCTGTTCCATGCAGGCGCAGATATACGGGCGCAGACGCTCGCGTAGCTCGATCAGCTTCTTTAAGATTACATAATTTTCCTCGCCGAAGCTCCAGATTTCATTTGCTCCGCCGCTGCGCTCCTTCACTCCCGGATGGCGCTCCTCCTGGTTTTTCGTGCGGAGCCGCGAACCGTGCAGACGCATGACCGGACAGAAAACGCCGAACTGCGCCCAGCGGATCACAAGCTCCCTGAAATAATCGCTCTCGATATCCGCGCCGATAAAACCGCCGATATCGCTGTTCCACCACGGAATCCCGCTCATCGCCATGGAAAGCCCGGTTTTCACGCTCATGCGCAGCGCGTCGAAGGTGGACATGATATCCCCGTTCCAGACAAGGGAGCCGAATTTCTGCGTGCCCGGCCACGCCGCCCTCGTCAGCAGGATAACATCCTCCTCCCCCGCTTCCTTCAGGCCCTCATAGAACATTTTGCTGTAATAGTACGGATAGAGCATCGCCGTCTGCGCACCGTTTCCGGCATAAAATTTCAGATTGGCAAACTGCTGCGGATGCACCTCCGGCTCGGCCTCGTCCAGCCAGAAATTCCGGATTCCCTTGTCGTAATAATGCTGTTTTACCTTATCCCAGACAAACGGGCCGGTTTTCGGATGGGTCACGTCGATAAAAGTCTGCTGCCCGTAAAAATCAAAGGTTCCGTACTGGCCGTTCTCCGTGCGCACAAGCAGGTTTGCCTCGCTCATCTCATGATAATTTTCGCTGTGCGGATTGATCGTCGGCCAGATCGAAACAACCGGCTCCACGCCGAGTTCCTTGAGCTCACGGCACATTTCTTCCGGATCCGGCCAGTATTTCGGATCGAATTTCCATTCGCCCTGCTCCGTCCAGTGAAAATAATCAATTACGATGGCGGCGAGCGGAACACCCCTGCGCTTATACTCGCGCGCGATGTCAAGCACCTCGTCCTGGCTCTCATAGCGCAGTCTGCTCTGCCAGAAGCCGGCCGCCCACTCCGGAAAGTGCGGCGCATAGCCGGTCAGATCGCAGTATTTTTTCAGAAGATCCGCCGGCGTTTCCCCGACGTAGACAAGATAGTCCGCCTGATACGCACTGTCCGCCACCCACATCGTATGGTTGTTCGTCGTCTCGCAGCGTCCCGGCGCAGGATTGTTCCAGAAAAAGCCGTAGCCGAGTGAGGAGTGAATTACCGGAACTGCGGATTTTGTATTGTAATGCAGCAGATTGCAGGTGCAGCCTTTCCGGTCAAAAAAATCCTCCTGCTCCTGGCCGAGCCCGTAGAGATGCTCGCCCGGATTGGCGTCAAAAATTGCCTTGATCTGGTAGTGATCCCCCTCGGTGTGAACGTTACGCCCGGTGTACTCCCCTTCAAATTTCGTGTGAAGAATCTGCGCGCCGTCCCGGTAAAAGGTGAGAACTCCGCCGTACCACGGATTTCCCGCTTCCACCCGCACCGAGATTCTTCCGTTTGTCAGCGTCGCGACCCGCTCGTCTCCTTCGATGCTGCACACGGCCTCTTCCTTCGGCGCAAGCAGCGTCCAGTTCTCGTCGATGAGCTTTCCATTCTTCGTGGAACGGCAGCGGATGCAGTCCTTCCCGTATGCCTCCAGCACGGTCAGCTCATCCCTGCGCTCAAATACCAGCCTGTTTTTCTCCCGCGTGATCTTACCCATTGTAACCTCGCTTCCTCCTTCTGCGGATTTGATTTTTAGTATCCGTAAGAACCGGAAACTCCTTTTTTCCGGCTCTTCTTACTGATATTGTATTGCTTTTTCTTTCAGGATACTTGCATTTTTTTGAAAAGTTATTGCACTATATTGCGATCTGTGCTATGGTGAACAAAGCGGAAAATTTCCGGAAAGGCCGGAACAGGCGCGTCCGGATAAGGGAAGACGGAAGCAACCGGAATGGCTGGAGTACAGGCTGCAGGATAACGAAAGACAGAAACAACCGGATACGCCGGTTTAAAAATTTCCGGATACAACAGAAACGGAGGTTCCCGCATGCACCCAAAAAACGACCGTTCGGGTGGGAAGAGCACACAGGCTCCTCTCCCTCTGGAAAATATCATACATCGAACCGGCTCACGGCCGTTCTCTCTTCATCACACGGTGCTGAATGCCGGGGAGTCCTGCGCGCTCTATCTGCACTGTCATCCCGAGCTGGAGCTGTTTTACCTGAGGAAGGGAGAAATTCTGTTCTCCGCGGAAAACAAAACCTTTCCTTTAAAAGGCGGTGATGGAATTTTTCTTCCGCCGAATCTGATTCACGGCGCTCTGCGTACCGGCTGCCAGGATGCAGCCTGCGAATACTGCGCCATTGTATTCTCCCGGGAATATCTGGGGCACAGCCTGCCGCCCCGCTGCCGCGACGCTTTCTCCCTGCTCGGCAGCAGGAATTTAAACTGTGTCTGCCCGATTCTCTCCTCCGCTCCAGAAAATGCAGGCCTCCTCTCCGTTCTTCCGCGCTTTTTCGATTTTATCCGCGCGGATCTGGACACCTGCGAGCTCTCCATCCTTGGCATGCTTCTGATCTGCTGGCAGGAGCTCTACAATACCAGGCTTTCCCGGGTTTTCGCCGAGCTGAAAAACGACGGAAGGAACGCCGCCCTCCAGCGGTGCGTGGAATATATCGGCGCGCATTACGGCGAACAGATTTCCCTTTCCGCACTCGCAAAGGCGGCCGGACTCAGCGAGGGCTATTTCTGCCACAGCTTCCGGGCATATACGGGCCTGACACCCTTCGCCTATCTGAACCGGGTGCGCGTTATTAAAAGCTGCGAATATCTGACCCGCACTGACAAGAAAATAACGGAGGTTGCATCCCTCTGCGGTTACAACAACATCAGTTATTTTAACCGCATTTTTTTCAAAATTATGAAGCTGACACCGACCGCTTACCGGCGGGATGCCGGCAGCAGCTGCTCCATGCCGATTTTCTGCACGGACAGCCCGCATTTTTCATAGAAGCGCAGCGCGGCCGGATTACATGCCCAAACATTCAGCGTAACGTTATGGCAGCCGCTGCGCTCCGCAAAATCCAGCACATACCGGTAAAGCTGCTCCCCAATCCTTCTGCCGCGCAGTTCCTCGTCCACGCAGAGATCATCAATGTAGAGCGTCCGGATATCCGTCATCGACCTGCTGTCCTGCTGCCGCAATATGCAGAACGCATAACCCGCCACACACCCGTTCAGCACGCCGACAAAAACGGGCTTTGTGCCGTCGGCAAGAATTTCCCCAAGCTCGCCTTCGGTATACTTTTTCTCCCCGGCGCGGAACAGATCCGGCCTGCCGTTCGAATGCACGCGGTGCACCTGGTACAGCAGCCGGATCAGCTCCGGGATATCCTCCCGCACCGCACGCCGGACCGAAATGCTGGCGCTTCCATCCATCCGGTCAGTTTGATTTATTTCCTGCATTGTCTGCCGATCCTCCTTTTTATCCCCCGCGCATAGCCCGGTTCTGCCCGCCGCGGGCTCCGGCGTCGCTGCGTATCCGTTCCAGATGACGCTCCGAAAGCTTTGCGGCCGAGCGGAATTCGGAAACTGCGGCGCTCATCACCTCAAAATTCAGCCTTGTCCCTTCACCATCCGCCAGATAATCCGCAGCTCTGTCCGCGCTGATGCCGACCTTTCCCGCGGCAGCCGCAGCGTCGATATTTGCGCCGAGGAAAACAAATTCCCATCCGAACTGTTCCTTCTGCCGGCTGATCTGTGCCCTGATTTTCTCCGCCGTGTATTCGCGGCTCGCGTTTTCCTCTCCGTCGGTAATAATTACGAACATCACCTTGTCGGCGCGGTACTCCTTCTCCGTATGCTTCTGTACGCCGCAGATTTTCCGGATCGCTGTACCGATTGCATCAAACAGAGCAGTGGAACCGCCGACCGAATACTCATTGTCCGTGATCGGGCTGACCGCCCAGATGTCAATCCGGTCATGGAGCAGCTCGCAGCTGTCGGCAAACAGCACCGTTGTGATACGGCATTCGCCCTCCTGCGCCCTCTGCTTTTCCAGCATTGCATTGTAACCGCCGATCGTGTCACGCTCCAGCCCGCCCATTGAACCGCTCTTGTCCAGAATAAATACCAGTTCCGTCAAATCCTTTTTCATCGCCGCAGCCTCCTTGATTTTTCTGATAACTCAAGGATACCATCCGGAGGCACACCGGCGGTCGCCCGAAAAGCGACATTTTCTTCCGGTTCGCTGCGCGATGTTCCTGCGGCAGCGGCCTGCCGGCCAAAACTCGCTGCACTCTTATTTTTCGCCGCCCAGCAGCGGCTGGTCATACTGAAACAGAATCTCGTTTATTTCGTAAAGATCATATTTTCCGTTGACTATAAAATATTCGACAATCACATCAAATTTCTGGCTGTGCGACAGCGCATATCCCGCCCGTGCCAGAAGTTCTCTGGTTTCCGAAAGATTCAGCTGCAGCGCCACTGCCAGTGCAATTGCGGTACGCTTGCTCGGCATATATGCGCTGTTTGTTCTTATTTTCGAAAATAATCTCCTGTCAAGATTTGCTCTTCTATACACTTCAGCATCCGTATATCCTCTTTCATCAATCAGATGCAGCAGAGCCTCAGAAAACGGTTTATCCAGCGCAGCAACCAGCTCCTGCAGCTCCGCCGGATTCGTTTTTTTCAACCTGCGGGGAACCGGGGCTTCCCTGCCGGCAGAGCTCTTTCCGGCAACGGACCGTCTTCCGCCGGAAGAACATTCCCCGGGAACATTTCTCCTGCCTTTTTCCGTCCGCAGCGACGCGAATAAGCTCCGTTTCTTCCCTGTAACATCTTTCGGAGAATATTCTTTTCTTTGTCCGCCATCCTCCATGTCTCTGGAAAATCTCCGCAGTATTCCGGCATTCTGCTTGATGGGAACTCCCGCTGGTATCTCTGCGTTTTCTTCGAGTGGATCTTTCTCTGGTTTTCTGGCGTTTTCCTTGAGAAGAATTTCCCCTAGTATCCTGACATTTTCCTCTAGGGGAACTTTCTCCGGTCTTCCTGTATTCTCCTCGGGAGGAACTTTCTCCGGTATTCCGGCGTTTTCCTTGAGAAGAATTTCCCCTAGTATCCTGGCGTTTTCCTCTAGGGGAACTTTCTCTGGTCTTCTGGCGTTTTCCTCTAGGGGAACTCCCTCTGGTATCTCTGCGTTTTCTTCGAGTAGATCTTTCTCTGGTCTTCTGGCGTTTTTCTCTGGAAGAACTTCCTCCCGTATCCTGGTGTTTCCCTCTGGTAGAACTTTCACCGGTATTCCTGTATTCTCCTCAAGAGGAACTCCCGCCGGTATCTCTGCGTTTTTCTCGTAGGAAACTTTTTCCGGTATTCTTATCTTCCCCGCGTGGAAATCCTGTGCCTGCCCGCTTTCCTCTTCCTCCCTCTGTGCTCCGGCTTTGGCCGATACGGGCAGCGCCGCGCCAAATACTTCTGACCGGCCGATATAACGCTCGCCAAGATAGCGCCCGACCTCCGCGGCCAGCCCGCTGTCAGCTGCAAAAGCAGTTTTATCAAGGACGGCCAGATATACAGCCATCTCGTGCTTTTCCAGAAAACGACGGATTTCCGATACGGCCGTCCGGAGGGCCTCCGTCTTCGGATAACCGTATATGCCGCTTGAAATCAGCGGAAACGCGATGCTTTCACATCCGTTTTCCAGGGCCAGCCGCAGCGCCGAGGCATAAGCAGCCCTGAGTTCCCGCTCACACTGCCCGGACTCCTGCCTCCGGTAGACCGGGCCGGCTGCATGAATAATGTATTTTGCCGGCAGTGCAAAGCCCGGCGTAACCGCTGCTTCCCCGACCCGAATGGGAGCGAGCCTGCTGCACGCCCTCCTAAGCTTTTGGGGGCCGGCCGCAGCAAAAATTGCTCCGCACACGCCGCCGCCCATAAGAAGTCCGGTGTTTGCAGCATTGACAACCGCATCCACCTTAATTTTGGTAATATCCTCCCGGATCATGATGAAAGACATTTCACTACCCCGTGCTTACCGCAGACAGGCCTGCGGTACTGCTTCAATACAAAAAATTAAAAGCGTTATTCTTTCAAACAGTTTAAAGTATTTTTCTTTCAAACTCCTGAAGGTTCTCTCCTCAAAGAAAGAAAATCCTTAACCACTGCCTTTATTCTGGTTTTTCATAGAGCCAGGCCTTCGCGCTGAAATCCCTGTCCGCCCGTCCGTATTCCGCCACAATCCGACAGCCTTCCGGCAGCTTCGGCTCCCCGCAGGAGGAAGCTTCAAAGCGATGATACACTGCAAGCCCTCTGTTTCCCAGCTCCCGAAGCACCAGCTGCTCCCCTTTCGGCTCGTTGTAGCCCTTTGCCGTATATTGGTGCAGCACCGTGACGCCGTCCCGGATAATGTCGGCGGCAAGCCTGTAGAACGCCATCCCCTCCTCCACCAGCTCCCACTGCCTGTCGGACAGGTCGTAGATCTCCCCGCTCAGACACATGCGTCCAAACAGCGTGGCCGTCAGAGAATAACAGATTCTCTCCTCGCTGTCCCCCGCCCGCAGAACCGCCCAGATCTGGCTCTGCTGCGGCCTGATAACGCGGTGCATGTTCGCCGCGATCAGCGGTATGGCTTTGGTTTCATGGGCGTCCGAGAAACTTGCCTGGCTCACCAGCTCCATCATGGACGGCTCCAGCCTGTGACCGCCGCTGGAGCAATTCTCGATTACAATATCCGGTATTTCCTCCCGAATAAGGGCAAAAAACTCCTTTGTCGCCTCCATCTTTCGCCGCAGGCCTTCTCCCAGGCTCTCCGCCCCGTCGCAGCCCATGCCCATGGTATCATTATAATCCACCTTCAGATAACCGAACCCGCAGTCCTTCAGCAGGCGAATTACCTTCCGGCCAAGATAATCAATCACCCATGGGTCCTCCATATCCCAGAACCGCTTGCCGCCCACCGTCAGAGGAACGCCGTCCTTCCTGACCAGATGTTCCGTCTGATCGTAATACGCGCTTCCCGGCGCCAGGGATTCCATCTCAAACCACAGTCCCGGAATCATCCCCCTGGAGCGTATATAGTCCGCAACCGGCTTCATGCCGCCCGGAAACCGCTGTTCGTTGACGTCCCAGTCCCCGATGCTCTCCCACCAGTATTCGGAATGCCCATACCAGCCGGAATCGATCACCAGATATCGGATTCCCTTCCCCGCTATCTTGTCGCAGATCCGCTTCAGATTCTCATAGCTTGGATTTCCCCAGGTGGTGCAGTATTCATTGTAAAGGATGTCCATCTGCCCGTCCAGAGGTGAAATCTTCGGGTGCTGCGCCCTGACCAGCCTGTCGCAGACCTCATAGAGAGAACCTCCCTCCGCGATCACTGCCTCCGGTGCTTCAAAGGATTCCCCCGGTGCAAGCTCCTTCAGCCAGTGGCCGAAATCCCTGTCCGCCAGGCCGCCCGCCACAGTAAGCGTCTCATCCTCCTTGCACAGGATTTCCATCTGCCAGGACGAAGCGCAGTACAACTGAATCCCCAGAAAACGCCCGCTGCTGCTGTCCTCCAGCGCCAGAAATGGAAAATATTTCCTTACCGGCATGGAACCAGCATTGCCGAATTTCTCAATGCGCATACCGCACCGGTTCCAGGAGGGCTCCAGATGCAGCTCCTCCAGGGTCTCTGACCGCAGTTTCCCCTCGGCGCTCCAGAAGGACTGCAGCCGGTGTATCCGGTCGGCCTTTACTCCTCTGACGGCAAAGGAGGCCAGCATCTCCATCCCGATCTTACCGGAACTGCCGTTTTGCACCGTTGTATGCACCCGCAGGGCTTCCCCGTCCCGCTTCCTGATCATCGTCAGCGTCACTCCGCTGTCGTTTCGGTACACCGTGCGCTCCTCTGTCTTCTCACACTCGGAAAAACGCTCCATCGTCTGGCTGCGGCACATGGTCATCCCACAGGAAAATCCTCCCCCGTAACCGTCTCCCCGCAGCTTCATCTCCCCATAAAATTCCATGTCCCGCTCCTGTCCCTGCTGTTTTAAGCAGCCGCATTCATTTTTTCACCGCTCCACACCTGCGTCCTGTCTGCATGCTTCAATACCTGCATCCTGAGCCGTGCCGTTTTTTTCAGCTGGATCCCTGTTTGGCAGCTGTATTCCTATTTTCACCGCTCCCCGCCCGTTTTATATCCGCACTGCTTCTATAAAAGTTATGTGTCTCTGTGTTTCCGTGCCGCTAAAATGCCCGTGTTCTTTGGCCTGTATCCTATTTCCTGTATCCTTATCAGTCCTTCTTCCGGAAGCAAAGCACGTTCCAGGAGAGCGGCTTCACGCGGGTATCCAGCTTTCCGTCCTGAAAAACGGCTCCGGCATGCTCCCCGGGCTTCAGGCAGTCCGGCTCTTCATAGCTGTTCCGCAGCTCCAGATTCTCGCTGTACAGCTCTATATGCCTGTCAAATACATAGCCGCCGAAGCCGCTGACATCCGTCGTCAGAGGATATTCGTTCTCCTCACTGCGGTTGATGACAAAGATCGTGAGGCGGTCATTTTCCCTGTCCCAGGCTGTGGCGGCATCTATGTAGCTTACGCCCTCCTTGCCGGTGTACTGGGATGTATCGTCTATGGCGTAGCCCGGCATGTCGAACGTCTCGCTCTCGACGCTGGTTCGCATGGACATCCCCCTGGCGTACTCGATCAGGTTGATAAACGGATAGTAGGAAGCCGATTTCCATACATGGTCATGGCTGGATGCGCAGAGCGCCCCCAGTCCCCCCGTCATGCATCCAATCTTCACCCTGTCCGCATGGCGCAGGAATGCGAGCTGAATCGACACCATCCCCAGCATCTGCAGCATCTCGCTTCCCGGGAAGATCCTGTCCTGCATCTTGTCAGGATCGTGGAGGATATACTTTCTGTTCGGATCGAACCGGTAGTGCGCGCGGATCATGTTGTGATATCCGTAGCCGGGATGCAGCTCACTGTTCGGGCGAATCATGGCGCCGTACTCGTCGAAGGAAAGCATCAGCTTCTTGGGCGAACGGCATTTCGCCGCCACCAGGTCGCAGAGCGCCACTTCGGTATTGATAAAGTCTTCATAGTAGAGCGAGCCGCCCAGCAGAGCCTTTATGTCTCCGGGAGGCGCGCTGTGGTAGTGGTGCATGGAGAGATAGTCCACGGAATCATAACACTCCTGCAGCACGGTCTCCTCCCACTGAGGATAATGATCCATAAAGGAGGCAGAGGAAGCGCAGACCGCCGTCTCAATGGAGGCGTCGATCCACTTCATCGCCTTGGACGCTTCATTTGCCTTAATGCCGTAGCCTTTCGGATCTTTGTCCCAGGAGCCAAGCTGCCATGGGCCGTCCATCTCATTCCCCAGATACCAGACCTTCACGCCGTATGGCTTTTCGTGACCGTTTTTACGGCGCAGATCGGACCAGTAGGTGCCGCCCTCATGGTTGGTGTACTCCACAAGATCCATGGCATCCTGAATCGGGCCGTTGCACATGCCCATATTGACGGTGTACAGCGCCTCCGTCCCCACCTTCTCCGCCCACTGAAGATATTCGTCATGTCCTACTTCGTTGGTGATATACTGATACCATGCCGGGTCCAGGTGTACCTTTCTTTCTTCCTTCGGGCCGATGGAATCCTTCCAGTTCCACGCCGAGACAAAATTCCCGCCCGGCATCCTCACAGCCGGCATACCCGTGCCTCGCAGCGCCTGTATGAAATCCTGCCGGAACCCCTGCTCGTCCGCCGTGGAATGCTTCGGGTTGAACATGGTGCCGTTTACCATGGTGCCGATCGGCTCCAGAAAAGTGCTGAACAGCCTGGGTGAGATCTCCCCGATCTCAAAGGATGGATGTACCGTAATTTTTGCCTGTTCTGCCATTATTTCCTCCGTTTCTGCGCGGCTTTTCCTCGCATATCCGGTTTGCGGGAGGCCGCGCAGACGCAACCCCGGAGCGGTTCAAAATACCATTTATCATAAGGAGCAGTCAGCATCTGTGCGGAATGCCGCGTCCTGTATTTACTGTATAAACCGGTTATTTTATATCTTCTTCTTTTTTATCCTGAAAAAGCTTTCTTAAAAATGCGTTGGCGCAGTGCCGCCAGAAAGTCCAGTCGTGATATCCATACCCTTCAAAGACCTCGATGGGCGTCCCCGCCGCCAGCACGGTTTCCTCATTTTTCTTTGTGGGCTCGTAAAAGAACTCCTTCGTGCCGCAGGCTACAAAGAGCATCCGAAACCGCTTGCAAAATTCCTCCGGCTGCAGCAGAACGCCGCTGTAATCGTCCTCCTCATTCCGGATCACCAGTCCGCCGGAGAAAATGCCTGCCCAGGCAAAGGTCTGCGGATGGGCAAACACAATCTTCTGGGTCTGCATCCCGCCCATGGACAGTCCTGCCATGGCGCGGTGCTCCCTGTCCGCCAGCGTCCGGTATGTGCGGTCGATAAACGGCACGCAGCTCCCCGGCAGTTCTTCCAGAAATGCGCTCATGGACGGATGACATTCTCCTCCTTCCGGGAAGCCGTAGCCGGCAGTCATAACGATCAGCATCTCCTGCATTTTTCCCTGTGCGATCAGGTTATCGGCTATATTGGCAATCTTGCCCTGCCATACCCAGCCCGTCTCGTTCTCCCCGCCGCCGTGCTGCAGATAGAGCACGGGATATCTCCGCTCCACGTCCGTTTCATAGGAAGCCGGCGTATAGACATAGCAGAGCTTATCCCTGCCGGTCTGGGCGGAGCGGTAATAATTCATGCACACTGCTCCGTGAGGCACCTGCCTGATCCGGTATTCCTCAAAGTCCTCTTCCGGCATCTCCAGATAATTGACGGCGCGGAATCCGCCGTAGCCCACGGGAGCGTTGCCGTCCACCACATCCACACCGTTGACTCTCAGCCCGTAATAGTGAAAGCCCTTCTCAATGCCCTGTACGTCGCAGCTCCACCAGTCGTCCTCCCCTTTTTCCATGGAGAACCGTCCCATTCCCCATATATCCGCCTCCACGCTCTTTGCACCTGCTGCACGGAACCAGAACCTGGCCTTTCCGTTCTCCGCGTCCAGCACCTCCGAGCCTGGATGCTCGTCCCGATACCGTCCTGCCGGCTGTCCCTTTTCATCCACCGCCAGTACCAGACCCTTGTAGATCGGGTCGAACATCAGCGCATGTTCCCGGAATGTCTGAAAATCCAGCTGTTCCTTTGACAGCGCCTCCTCCCGGTAAACAAAAGCCTCTTCTGACGTCTCGTCTCCGTCCTTCTGAAAAATCAGCTTTGCAAAATCCCGCAGGCTCTCCCGCCAGACATGCCACTCATGGAAGCCCGCATAGCTGCGCTGTCCTCCTGCCACTCCGAGGGCCGCAAACTGATCCGTATACTTCCGCTGCATCTCGTCCAGTCCCTTTTCGCCCACGCCGGCTGTCATAAACACCGTCTGCATAGGATATTCCTCATGCTGCCTCAGAACCCTTTCCGTTTCCTCGTACCTGACTCCGGAAAAAACACCGAGATGGGCGAACAGCCGCTGATAGCGCGCCACGATCTGCACCGCCTGCGCGGAACCCAGAGACAGTCCCGCCATGGCTCTGTTCTCCCTGCCCTTCTTCACCGCAAAATGCTTCTCTATGTATGGAATGCAGTCCTCCGCCAGCTCTCTGCCGAAATCGCCCGGATAAAACACCGGCTCCTCATCCTTGCGGAAAGCATAGCCGCAGCACATTACCACCAGCATCTCTCTGCAGCTCCCTTCAGCAATGAGATTGTCCAGAATCAGATTCAGCTTGCCGTTCCAGATCCAGCCCGTCTCATCCTCTCCCACGCCGTGCTGCACATAGAGCACCGGGTACTTCCTTCCTTTTTCCTTTCCGTAGGAAGGCGGCATGTATACATAACACTTCTTTACATGCCCGTTCACCCCGGAGACATAGGTGCGTATCTGCACATTGCCGTGAGGCACATCCTTCAGAAACCAGAAATCCCCGTTCTCCGCCGGCACCTCCAGAAAATTGGTGCCCCCGAAACAGCCGTAGGCGACGGGAGCTGCCGGATTTACCACCCGCACCCCGTCCACAAACCAGTTGTGGTAATGGAAACCCGGCGCGATGCCGGATACTCTGGCCGAGAAATTTCCGTCCCCGTCCTTTTTCAGCGCGATGCGTTCACTGCTCATGCTTCCGCTGATGCCTGCCACCTCCACCGTCTTTGCAGCGGGAGCATGCATGGTAAAAGTCACATCTCCGTTTTCTTCCAGCCTCGCTCCCCAGATATCATCCCTGTAATAAACAGCCTGTTTTCCGTTCTCCTCCACAAACTCGGCACGCTTATAGATCGGGTCAAAAAAGAGCGGGTACATGGTAAGCGCCTGATTCTGTTTTGTCTGCATTTTTCGTTTTCCTCCTTATACTTGAATGATACAGCAATTTTTCCCACAAAAAACAATTTCCAATTCTCCATTAATTTAGTACTGATTTCTGCTTCTATTAATCTTATGCTGATTTCCGATTCTTCGTAATTTTATACTAATCTCCGCTTCTCCATTAATTTAATGCTGATTTCCACTTCTTCGTAATTTTATACTAATTTCCGCTTTTCCATTAATTTTAATGCTGATTTCCACTTCTTCGTAATTTTATACTAATTTTCGCTTTTCCATTAATCTTATACTGATTTCCGCTTTTCCATTAATTTAACTCCCTTTTCGGAAAAGTGTTCCCACTGTATCAACCTAAAATATAATGCATATTTTTTACGTATGATAACTGAATTAACATCACCTAATACTTCATCAAACTGGAATACTTTAAAATGAATTGGATTTTCGCATCTTTTCTATTAACGCAATATCCTCTAAATCTTTTTCCTGCCAAGTTTGTTTTTTCCCCTTTCGGAAATGTGTTCCTAATGTTTATTTTTTATCTTATTAAACCCTACAATGATACTTTCACCTGTATCTACTATTCTTTCAAGAACCTCAACTAACTTTTCCTGAGTCATTCCAGACGGAATTATTGTATAGTCTACATTTATCCCCCAAGTTTCCTTATATTTCTGCTCCAATATTCGTATTTTTTCCAAGGCCTCTTTATTTAGCATCTTTATTACCCCAACAACAAAATCCCGAAAAGGAACCAATTATAAAACGAACTTGGACTTTTATATTATACATGAACAAACGGTACAAAGCAAGATCTATGTGAGGTATAGAGGGGCGGCTAAATTTTCTTCTCTTTGGGTTTCGGATAAATTCTATGGCGAAGGGGGAAAATTTTTGGTATAATCACAATTGGAATGTACCGGCGAATGCGCTGGCAGAGCGTTAGGAGCATTGAAGCGGCGGATAGGAGGAAGTGTAATGGAATACAAGGCAGTAATTTTTGACTTGTTTGAAACGCTGATTACAGAATGGGGACATAAAAAATATACCAAAAGGGAAATGTGCTCTGATTTGGGTGTGGAAAAGGAGATCTTTGATACATACTGGGAGGAAAAGGAAGAGGAAAGATATTTGGGTAATATAGACTTTAGGGATTCGCTTCTCTATGTTTGCGAGAAAACAGGCAAACATGTTGAGGAATCCACGCTCTCCGAAATCCTTGACAAAAGGATAGAAACGAAATCACAATGTTTTGAATTTGTCGATCCGGATGTATATAGGCTGCTGGAGGAGCTTAAATCGGCAGGATTTCGGCTGGCCATTGTAAGCAATTGTTCAATGGAGGAAGTGAAAGTGATCAGGCAGAGCCGGATTTACGAATATTTTGATCAGATAGTGCTGTCCTATGAAGTGAATCTGCAGAAGCCGGATGTCCGCATTTATCAAAAGGCCGCCGGCCTGCTGGGAGTAGCGGCAGAGGAATGCGTATTTGTGGGAGACGGGGGCAGCAAAGAGCTGGAGGGCGCCAAAGCGGCAGGAATGAAGGCGATTCAGGCGAAATGGTACACGAACCAGCATCCATACAAGCGGGAGAGCATGGCGGGATTCCTGACAGCGGAGGAGCCTCTTGAGGTGATTCGGCTGATTCAGGGTTAAGCGGTCTGAAGCTTTGCGGGCTGTGGGGAGAGCGTGTCAGGGACGGGAGAGCATGCTGAGACAGAAGAGCGTGTCAGGGACGGAAGAGTAAGCTGAGAGGGAGTCGGATATGATTGATATACAAGATAAAGAATACTGTCCCGGATTGGAGGAAGTGGGGGAATACGTGGGAAGGCCTTGCTTTCTGAAATTTTGT
>ERZ808040.173-NODE-173-length-63809-cov-5.165066_pt1 | contig 63809 bp, 56 predicted proteins | sample MGYA00380191_ERZ808040 | MGnify/ENA primary metagenome ERZ808040 (study PRJEB31490, sample SAMN06133395) | mouse gut metagenome | isolation source: J6 | host: mice | place: China: Chengdu | collected 2015-05 ...
TACCGTTCGAACCCATATGTGACAGGGGAAGGGAACGGGCGCGGGAAAAGCAATACGTATCTGCAGGCAGGGGAGGGTCAGGCGTTGGATACCGGGGAGGATATTTTTGCGAGGGGGCTGTGCCTGCCGAGTGATAATAAGATGACAAAAGAGGAACAGGAGCGGGTAGTGGAGATCATAGGAAGGTGTTTTGGGTAGGTGCGGGAGACCGTAAGTTCAAAGATCTGCGGACGTAAAACGAGGCGTTTATTGCCGGAATTGTTTTTGGGGCTCAACCCATTTATCGAAGGAAATATGATAGAAGGTAGTAGACAGAGTGACGAAAGACCCCTGTAAAATCTCTAAAAGAAACAAGAGTTGATGACATGACAAATATGGAGACGAGGAAAGGAAGCTTAAAAAATCAGATGAAACCCAGGAAAAATCAGCTACATCAGAAAAAAGAAGCGCTTCCGAAAGCAAAGAAAATGTGCAGCAGGAAAAAAACAGGGCAGAGGAAATGCGGATTTTATGAGCGCTATCTAAAAAGAGTTTTCGATATGATCTGTGCCTCTTTGGGGCTTGTCCTGCTAAGCCCGGTCATGTCAGCCATAGCATTGCTTGTGCGGATCAAGCTGGGAAAGCCCGTGATCTTTACACAGGAGCGTCCGGGGAAGGATGAGAAGATTTTTAAGCTGTACAAATTCCGGAGCATGTCGGACGCGAGGGACGGGGAGGGAAATCTTCTGCCGGATGAGGTGAGGCTTGGGACATTCGGAAAAACTCTGCGGGCAACAAGTCTCGATGAACTGCCGGAGCTTGTAAATATTCTGAAAGGGGATATGAGTTTGGTGGGGCCTAGGCCGCTGCTGGTCGATTACCTGTCAAGGTATAACAAACAACAGCAAAGGCGGCATGAGGTGAGGCCGGGTTTGACCGGTTATGCGCAGGTGCATGGGAGGAACGCGATTTCATGGGAAGAGAAGTTTGAGTGGGACACGAAATATGTGGATGATATTACGTTTGCCGGTGACTTGAAAATTATATTTAAAACATTGTTTATCGCTCTGAAACGAAGCGGCATCCATTCAGAAACCTCCGCAACGATGGAAGACTTTATGGGGACACAAATAAATGAAAAAGGAAAATAAATATGCAGACACCATACTTTGTCATTCATAAGGAAAAACTTGACTCCCTGATGGAGGAACTTAGGAATGCACTAAATAAGCATTGGCCAAATTCAGTGACCGGGTATTCCTTCAAAACAAATTCCCTTTCATGGCTCATCCGCTACATGGAGGAAGCGGGGTATTATGCCGAGGTTGTATCAGGGGATGAATACCAGCTCGCTAAATGCCATTCTTTTCGGAGCCGTGTGATTTACAATGGACCGATCAAAAGCAAAACAACTTTTTTGGAGGCGGTGGAAAATGGCTGTATTGTAAATATTGATTCCAAAAGGGAGATCCGGTGGCTTCTTGAGGCAGACATTTCTGCGGCTGTCGGGCTCCGTGTTAATTTTGATCTGGAAAAATACTGTCCGGGAGAAAGCCAGTGTGGAAGTGAGGGTGGACGGTTTGGGTTTTGCTATGAAAACGGTGAACTGTCCGCTGTTTTGTCGGAGCTTGAGGGCACGAAAATAAAACTGGCTGGACTGCATCTGCACTGTAGTTCCAAAACAAGGAGCACAGGAATATATAAAGCGATTGCCAATGTCTGTTGTGAGATCAAACAGAAATATCGGCTCACTTTGGATTATGTGGATATTGGTGGGGGATTTTTTGGGGGGGTGCCCGGAAAACCGGATTTCAATGAATATCTGGAACAAATATCGGGAATTTTGCAGGGCTGTTTCGATAAGGAAAAAACAAAATTGATTTTGGAACCCGGAATATCATTGGTCGGTGCACCGATGGATTATGTGACTTCCGTGGTGGATGTGAAGGATACGACCTATAACCGGTTTGTCATCACGGATGGAAGCAGGATGAATGTAGATCCTCTGATGAGGCGGGAGGCCTACAGCTTCCATATTAATTACAAAGACCATGCGCGGGAGAAAAAAGAAAAGCAGGTTGTCAGCGGTTACACCTGTATGGAAAATGACAGGCTTTTTATCCTGCGGGATGCCCCGGAATTAAGGGAAGGGGATCTGGTAGTATATGAAAAGGTCGGGGCGTATACGATGTGTCTTTCGCCCTTGTTCATTGAATACTTCCCTGACGTATATCTGGAGGAAAATGGGAAACTTACCAAAATCAGAGAGCGTTGGACGGTCGAAAAAGTTTTGTAGGCAGGGGAAATGGTATGAATTTTTTAATCTTAAGCTGTGGAACCAGGAATAAAGTGATCCAGTATTTTCGCAGGGCATTTGAAGGCAGGGGACGGATCATTGCGACGGATATGAGCCGGTTGGCACCTGCGGTCTATGAGGCGGATCAATTTTATATCACACCGCAGATGGATGCCCGGGATTATCTGGATTTCATTTTGAATATTTGCCGTCGGGAAAAGATTGCCGGTGTGATGTCGTTGATTGATCCGGAGCTTTCCATACTGGCAGCAAACAAGAGTCTGTTTGAGGCGGTAGGAACCAGAGTCATCGGCTCTTCTTATGAACTGTGCGAAATGGCTTTGGATAAATACTGCATGTATCAATGGCTGAAAGAACACGGATACCACTGTGCCAAATCTTATGTGGATAAAGAAAGGTTTTATTGGGATATAGAGGAGGGAAGGATCACATACCCGGTGTTTGTAAAACCAGCAAAAGGAAGCGCAAGCATCGCAGTCACAAAGGCTTTTGACAAAGAAACCATAGAACTCCTGTTTTCACGTGAGGAAGGGTTGATGGTGCAGGAATTCCTGCAGGGGCAGGAAATTGGTGCGGATATTTACATTGACATGCTTTCTGGCGAGATCGTTTCTATATTTGCAAAGAAGAAACTGAAGATGAGGGCAGGGGAAACCGATAAGGCGGTTTCATTTAAGAACCGTAAACTTTTTGGGATACTTGAGAAATTTGTAAAAGAAGCCGGATTTCAGGGGGTGATCGATGTTGATATTTTTGAGGTTGACGGTGAGTATTACATATCCGAAGTCAATCCAAGGTTCGGGGGAGGATACCCGCACGCGTATGAGTGCGGATGTGATTTTATGGGGATGATCCTTGAAAATCTTTCCGGATGTGAAAATAGGAAAAGGGTGGGGGAATATAACGAGGGAGTGTATATGATGAAGTATAATGAAGTCAGGGTAGGGGGGATTTCAGATGGAGTGCTTTGCTAAGCTGTTATTCTGGTTCAATGCATTTATCATAGTGTGGGCAATGGCGGGTTATCCGCTATCTGTTATATTGCTTGGAAAAATCTACCCAAAAAGGAAAATGAAAAAAGATTATAGTCATTTGCCCGCGGTCACAGTAATGGTGGTTGCGCATAATGAGGAAAAAGTAATTTTAGACAAACTGCAAAATGTTTTGTCATTGGATTATCCGAAGGAAAATATAGAGTTTTTGGTTTCCTCCGACAATAGCACGGACAGGACAAACGAATTGGTAAGGGAATTTATTGGCAAGCATCCGGAAGCGAAGATACGGCTTTATGAAGTGAAAGAGCGCAGGGGGAAAACAAATGCGCAGAATGAGGCGCAGAAACTCGTGCAGACAGAATTTCTGGTCATGACAGACGCGAATGCCATGTTGGAGCAAAATGCAGTAAGGGAACTGATGGCATCGTTTACATCGGGGGATATCGCGTATGTATGCGGGAAGCTGTCTTACACAAATCCCGGCGCGAGTGATTCCAGCCATGCGGAAAACAATTATTGGGAGGGTGAGCTGGCAATCCGGGAGACGGAGGGCAGGATCCAGACGATCACCGCGGGCAACGGTGCCCTGTATGCCTGCAGGACGAATGATTACCATGATTTTGAGCCGATGAAATGCCATGACAGTGAGATGCCGCTGTATTATGGGCTCGCCGGACGGCGGGCGGTCGCGAACCACGACGCGGTTGCCTACGAAAAAGCAGGGGAGGAGATCGGGGATGAATTTGCCCGAAAGGTGCGGATGAACCGGAATATCCTAAAAGAAATCCTGCCGGATATCCGGCTGCTTCATGTGGTTCGTTACCGGTGGTTTTCATACTTTTATTTTGGTCACCGAACCTGCCGCTATCTGCTTTGGCTGGCGCATTTGGCTGTTTTAGCCTCAAATGTTTTTCTGTTTTTTGGATCATGGTTTTATGCGGTTTTACTGGCGGGTCAGACATTGTTTTATCTGTTGGCGTTGGTAAGGATTATCACGGGCGTAAAAAACAGGTATCTGACAATGATATATTATTATGTGATGACTGTCGCGGCGCAGTGGATCGCAGTATACCGACAGGTAACAGGAAAAGCAAGGCCGTTTTGGGAGAAGGCGCAGAGCACGCGGTAAGGCAGCAATCAATAATAGAAAAATGAGTTTATAAGGAGTTTTTTATGACAGCAAACAGAGGGCTTTTTTATAAGTTTAGAAGATGGGGGCAGGTAAAGGCATACCAGCTGACAACACCGGAATTTATGTCGCGGTTGTATTTTCGTATTTTGCTTGGCTATAAAATGAATCTGAAAAATCCAAGGACATTTAATGAAAAAATGCAGTGGCTGAAGTTGTACGAATGGCCGGACAATCCGCTTGCAGTACAGTGTGCGGACAAATATGCGGTTCGAAAATATATAGAGGAACATGGTTGTGGAAAATATTTGGTTGACTTGGTTGGGGTATGGGAGGATGTGGATGATATTGACTGGGGCAAGCTCCCGGAACAATTTGCCATGAAGTGTACACACGGCTGCGGGTATAACATAATCTGTGATTCCAAAAAGCGGCTGGATATCAAAAAAACAATCAAATGCCTGAAAAAATGGATGAAAGAAGATTTTGGTAAATACAATGTCGAAGCACATTATAGTAAAATAAAGCCCCGCATAATTTGTTAAAAATTTCTGGGGGGGGGGGGGCAGATTTAGCTGACTATAAGTTTTATGTTTTTAATGGTAAAGTAAAGTTTATGTACATTGCACAGGGGTTTGGTGATGGCGTAAATGAGCGCATGACTTTTTTTGATGCGGAAGGGAGAATTGCCCCTTTTCAGCGCAAAGATTATGCGATTTACAAAGAGGCAAAGCTTCCGGAGACATTTTCGAAGATGAAGGAAGAGAGTGAAAGGTTGGCAGGGAACTTCCCTTTTGTGCGTGTTGATTGGTTCGAGGCGGAAGGCAAAATGTATTTTGGGGAGATGACATTTACACCAAGCGGATGTATGCTGAAGGTGGAGCCAAGGGAATATGACCGGATTTGGGGGGAGATGTTACAGATTAAATAAAGTAAGAAAGGCCTGCCAACCTGCAATTAAAACGTGAATAATTGTAAGGGGGATTTTGAGGTGCAAAGAGGGTTTTTTTACAAAATAAGAAGGTATTTACAGGTCAAAGCATATCAGGCAGTATCACCTGAATTTGTTTCACGGCTGTATTTTCGCATTCTGCTTGGTTATAAGTTGAATTTGAAAAATCCTAGGACTTTGAATGAAAAACTGCAGTGGCTGAAGCTGTACTATTATCCAAAGGACTTTCGGGCAATTCAGTGTGCAGATAAATATGCTGTGAGGGAATATATAAAGAGAATGGGAAAGGAAGAATTGCTGAATGATATACTGTTTGTTTGGGATGGGGCAAATGAGATTAAGTGGGAAGAGCTTCCGAAGCAGTTTGTGTTAAAGTGCAATCATGGCTCACGGTATAATATTATCGTCCGGGATAAAAAAGAACTGGATGAAATGAAAGTGAAACGGCAATTAAATAAATGGCTGAAAGAAGATTTTTCAAAGTTTAATGCAGAGCCACATTATGGGATGATACCTAAAAAAATAATCTGTGAAAAATACCTCGGCAGCGGTGTGATCAACTATAATATTTATTGTTTTAACGGAAAGGCAGTATTTTTTTCTCTTGCCGGGGGGTTAGGTGACGGGGTAGGGGAGCATCTGACATATTACTATCCGGATGGGACAAAGGCAGCTTTTAAAAATAGGGCATATCCAATCAAGGAATGTAAATTGTCCCCATTATTGCCGGAAATGATAAAAACAGCAGAGTTTTTGGCAAAAGATTTCCCGATGGTGCGCGTGGATTTGTATGATGTTAACGGTCGGATTGTTTTCTCGGAAATGACATTTACGCCGGGAGGCGCATTGATCCCGTTAGAGCCTGTCAAGAGTGACTTCGAGATGGGAAAACGCTTAAATATTTCGGATGTCATGAAGAGGAGAAAGTAATGAAAATAGTAGTCGTGTGTGGTGGTTTTTCTTCGGAGAGGGAAATTTCTTTGAAAAGCGGCAAAGCTGTATATGAGGCATTGTCGGAGTTTGGGTACGGGGATGTCCATATTTTTGATATGAATAAAAATAATATAGCCGAATTGCCGGGAACCAAGGCAGATGTGGTATTTCTGGCCTTGCATGGTAAGGGTGGCGAAGACGGAAGTATCCAGGGGTTGTTGGAACTGGCGCAGATTCCTTACACAGGTTCCGGCATTGCGGCGAGTGCAGTTTGTATGAATAAGTTATTAACTAAAAAACTGCTGGTTGCAGCGGATATCCAAACCGCAAAGTATATAGAATTGCATAAGGAGGACTGGGAGGCGGAAAGATGTAAGGTATTAAACAAGATTGTTGATGTGCTGGGCGGAGCTGTCGTAGTAAAAGCACCATCCGAAGGGTCAAGTATCGGGGTTGTGATTTCAAATGGTAAAACAGATATTGCTCAAGCGATTGATGAGGTATTCCAATATGATGATGTGATATTGATCGAAGAATATCTGGAGGGGATTGAATTGACAGTTCCGGTGATGGGAAACCGTAAAAATATAAAGCTACTTCCTATTATCGAAATTGCGACCGAAAGAAAATTTTATGATTATAGCGCAAAGTATTCTGATGGGGGCTCCAAACATATCATACCTGCCAATATTGATGACGAAATAAGGATGCAAATCGAGAAAATCAGCAGAGATACTTATTTGGGCATTGGTTGTGCCGGTATTGCGAGAATAGATTTTATCGTAAGTAAGAGGAAAGGACCGATGGTCATTGAGGTCAATACATTGCCGGGGATGACAAAAACAAGTCTTGTGCCGGATGCGGCAAAGGCGGCGGGAATGACATTTCCGGAGTTATGTTCGCGGCTTATCATGCTTGCATTGGGTAAAGATGAATAACATGACAGTCCCATGCATGATTCATGCATGGGACTGTATAATTTGAAAAAGTGCAGGTGGAAAAAGATGGGAAATAAAAGCAGAGTTGAAGTCTTAGTGGCGGCAGTCCAGCAGGACGGAGAAATACTTTATAAAGATATGAGGCTTAATACGGATGCAGTGATAGCGATTCAGGGTGAGAATTACAAGTATGAAGAGAAAACAATCAACGGTAAACAGGTGAAAATTATTGAAACATCAGACCGTGGAGTCGGGAAAAACAGAAATATTTCCCTTTTGAATGCCGGATCAGAGTTTTTATTATTTTCCGATGAAGATATTGTTTATCACGATGACTATGAGAAAAAGATCGTTGAATCTTTTGAGCGGCATCCGGATGCTGATATTTTGCTGTTTTGTTTGAATTTCCCTGACAGACCCAAAAATGAAAAAAAAGTAGATATCAAAAAAGAGAGGAGGGCGTTCGTATTTAATACCATGAGATATGGAACGCCCAACTGTGCGATTAGGCGTGAGAGTCTTTTAAAAGCAAATCTATGGTTTTCCTTACTTTACGGCGGCGGTGCACCGTATGCCAGCGGGGAAGACAGCTTGTTTTTTCGCGAGGCTTTGAAGAAAAAATTGAAAATATACACTGTCCCATGTGTGATCGCTGATATGAAGCAAAAGGAATCCTCATGGTTTCATGGATATAACGATAAGTACTTTCGGGATAAAGGAGTATTGGCAGCAAATCTATTTCCGGTTTTATACTGCTTTTTTATATTTGTTTTTTCTTGGAAAGCGGCAAAAAAAGCGGAAGGATATTCTTTCTTTGGAATCTGGCGGTTGATGAATGCAGGGGCAAGGGAATATAAGGGGAGAACAGGCAGGTAAAAAGTAAAGGAGAAGCTATGTGGCCTTATTTTTTTGTGGTAATTATATTATTTATCCTACAATTCAAATTTTGTGATAAAAGCAGGGAAAATGTCCGCTTTATGACAGGGGCAGTGCTCCTCTTTCTGTTCGCGGCACTGCGTGGGGTAAGCAACGGGGATTATACGGTGTATCTGGAACGGGGAAGAGACATTGATTCTCTGTATAAGGTGTTTCACAATAATACACATATGGAAGTGGGATATAGTATGCTCTATTATGTGATCAATTTGTTCCGGCTTCCGTCACAATGTATTATCATGGCAATGAACTTGATCAGTATCTCATGCATAACGAGATTTATCAAAATGTATTCGCCGAATCAATGTTTGTCACTCTTACTTTTCCTGCCGCTGTATTTTCAGTTTGATATGCATGCCGCGAGAACAGCAGTAGCAATTTCCATCTCTGCCCTGAGCATTACCTATGCATACCGGAGACAATTTTTCCGGTTTTGTTTCACAATATTTTTGGCAAGCTTATTCCACCAAGTAGCAGTGATCGCTTTGGTGGTTTATTTTGTTGTCAATATACACATTGATTTGACGATCGGAATGGGGTTTATTTTCGGTTCCATGTGTTTTATAAAATTGGTCGGCATGGACAGGCTGATATTGGAAGTATTCCGTTTTGCCGGATTAAATAGTTTTTATGTTCGATATAACGGTTATGTAAACAGTGAAGATTTTGGTTATCCGTTTTCCCTTTTCGACCCAAGGCTTTGGCTTTGTATACTGGTGTATATTGCGGCGAAGCTTTTATGCAGGAACGCGACAAAAATTGAAAATCTGCTGATCAATTGCTGTTTGTTAAACGCGTTGGTCATGATATTGTTCAGTGAGCATACCTTCATTTGCTATCGTCTTTCGGCGTTTTTGAATGTATATTCGATTGTTCTGGTTCCGGTAGTTTTAAAGAAAATTTATTGTCTGCGGTGCGGACGAAGTGTGAATGCAGCAATCAGAAGCTATATGGAGGTGAATTTTCTTACAGTTCTTTTGTTTACCGCCTATGCTTTTGCGTATGCGAGCCAAGGAGTCGGCGGATTGGATTATAAGTTTTTTTTCTGATTTTTGAGGTGGTCTATGGGTGAAGGAAACAATAAAGTGAATAAATCGTCTGACGAAATGGTATCCGTACTGATGAGTGTATACAATGAAAAGGAAGAATGGTTAAGGAACAGTATCGAATCCATTTTAAATCAGACATGGAGTGATTTGGAGTTTATCATTATTAACGACAATCCGGATAACAAGTCATTACTTCCTGTTTTATACGAATATGCGGAGCATGATAAAAGAATAAAAATAATTATAAATGAAAGAAATAAAGGTCTAGCGGGCAGTATGAACGAAGCACTGAAATTCGCCAAAGGGAAATATGTTGCCAGAATGGATGCGGATGATATCAGTGTGCCCGACCGCCTGGAAAAAGAAGTGCGTTATATGGAACGGCATCTTTTGGATATGGCAGCTTCGAATGCGGTTATGATCTCAGAGGAAGGGGAGGAAGTTGGGGGATTTGGAAAGATGCCGCGGAAAAATATTGAACGTTTATTACCATACCGGGACATGATCATTCATCCAAGTGTTTTAATAAAGCGGAAGGTGCTGCAAAAATTAGGAGGTTATCGGGATTTTGCATCCGCACAGGATTATGATTTATGGCTGCGGATGGTGACGGGCGGTTGTAAGATTGGAATTTTGGACGAGTTTTTGGTCTATTACCGGCTTAGGGGAAATGGCATTACACGAACGAACCATTACAGACAATTTCTCATGGCAAAGTATGCCAGGAAACTTTACAAAGAGAGGAAAAGGCATAAAGGAAAAGATTCTTTTTCGGAAGAAAATGTGAGGAGATATATTGCGGGACAAAGTACCGACAGAAAAAAGAAACGGTTTGACAAGGCAAACAGATATTTTGACCGTGCCGCTGTAAGTTTGAAAAACGGGCAAAGGGTGAGAGGGCTTTGTTTTATGTTAAAAGCGATGGTAACAGACTATAATTACATTGGGGAATTTTTGCGGTTATTCTTATATGAGGTGGGAAAGGCGGCATAACGTTAAATGAAAACAAATATTAAGAGGGTGATCGGTTTATTTCTTCCGGACAAATTGTATTTATCACTCCGCTATAAGTCCGTCATGCACAAAAAGCTGAACTGGAAAAATCCGCGGACATTCAATGAAAAGATCCAGTGGCTCAAGCTATATGAAAGAAAGCCGGTCTACACCATTATGGTTGACAAATATGAGGCAAAGAAATATGCTGCAGGCCGGATTGGGGAAGAACATATCATCCCTACGCTTGGTGTATGGAACTACGCCGATGAAATTGATTTTGATGCGCTGCCGGATCAGTTCGTACTCAAATGTACCCACGACAGTGCGAGCGTGGTAATCTGTGAGGACAAGAAGGATCTGGATCGGTCAGCTGTGACAAAAAAGCTGAAACGCTGTCTGGAACGCAATTATTATCATGCTGGGCGCGAGTGGCCGTATAAAAATGTAAGACCGCGCATCATAGCGGAAGAATATATGCATGACGGGTCGGAAAATGGGTTGAAGGACTATAAGTTCTTTTGTTTTAATGGAGAGCCGAAACTGATCCAGGTGGATTACGACCGGTTTTCGGGGCACAAAAGAAACATGTACGATACAGAATGGAATTACCTTGAAATGATGCTTGAATATCCCACCGACCCAAAAAGGAATATCCCTGCACCGGAAAGGCTTGGGGACATGCTGTGTATGGCGGGGAAGCTGTCCGGTGGGACAGTATTTGCCCGTGTGGATTTGTACAGTACGGGCAGCCAGATATATTTTGGGGAAATAACGTTTTACCCCGGATGCGGGCTTGAGAAGTTTGTGCCGGAGCTATGGGACATGGAACTTGGGGATTGGGTAAAATTACCAACCCGGGGGGGGGGTAATTCTGTCCATAAATAATATTTATATTCTGGTACTTTTTCCGGCACGGAATACCAAAAATACCCAGATTCGGGTAGCAGCCTAAAGGGGGGCTTTTAATGGTCATTGTAAAAATTTATGGCGGTCTGGGTAATGAACTTTTCCAATATGCGCTATACCGGAAGCTGCAGAGTCTGGGAAAGGAAGTATCCTGTGATATCCTGGCGTTGGAACATGTACGCGGGATGGGGCTTCCGGTCATTGATGTGTTCCCCGGTGTGGATATAAAGTCAGCAGATGAGGGATGCCGCAGGAAGCTGGGGGATGTCTCGCGCAGTCTCCCGGCACGCGTAAAGAGGAGGTTGTGGCTTAAAAGGTCGCATGTCCGTGAGGAGAGGCCAAGACATTTCCAACCGGAGGTTTTCGGGATGGATCAGGTCTATCTGGAAGGATACTGGCAGAGTGAACGATATTTCCGGGATATCCGGGAAGAGCTGCTGAAAGAGTTCGCTTTCCCGGAGCCTGCGGACAGACGAAACCGGGAACTGGCGGAAAAGATGGGGCAGGAGGTCTCCGTCAGTGTCCATGTCCGACGTGGGGATTACCTTATGGGGAAGAACAAGGAGATTTACGGGGGAGTCTGTACGGATGCCTATTATGACAGGGCGGTTGCTTATTTCCAAGAGAAATTCCGGAATCCTCATTTCTATTTTTTCTCAAACGACCCGAAATGGGTGGCAGAACGGTTCCGTGATATCCGTATGACGGCCGTGGACTGGAATCAGGGGGCACAGAGCCACTGGGATATGTACCTGATGTCCAGATGCCGCCATAATGTCATTGCGAATAGTTCCTTTAGCTGGTGGGGGGCATGGCTGAATGGTCATAGGGAAAAAGAAGTGGTCGCACCGAAATTTTGGTTTAACCCGAAAGCGGCCACGGCAGTGGATACCGTGTGCGAAGGATGGATTAAAATGGAAGGCTGAAAATATTTTGGTTAAGGAGGAAAGCAATGATTAAAAAAAAGCTGCGTAATGCTTTATATGAACATAATGAGGGACACCGGAACCGCTGGATCCGGAAGGAAATAAAGGCGCTGCCATCCGGTATTAAGTTCTTGGACGCGGGGGCAGGGGAGTGCAAATGGAGGAGTGAGTGCAGCCATCTGACCTATATCTCGCAGGATTTCTGCCAGTACGAGGGGAGCGGGGACGGAAGGGGATTGCAGACCGGGAAATGGGACACGCACCGGATTGATATCGTGAGTGATATCACAGACATCCCGGTGCAGGATGGGGAGTTCGATGTCGTTCTGTGTTCAGAGGTTTTGGAGCACGTCCCGCATCCGGAGCTGGCGGTAAAGGAATTGGCGAGGGTAACCAAGCAGGGCGGGACGCTCCTTCTGACCGCACCGTTTAACAGTCTGACCCATTTTGCACCCTATCATTTCTGCACGGGTTTTAATATTTATTGGTATGAAAAGCATCTGCAGGAAAACGGGTTTGAGATTGTAGAAACAGAGAACTGCGGGGATTATTTCACATATTTTGAGCAGGAGCTGGCGCGCCTCGGTTCTGTGGTGAAAAGATACACAAAGAAAGGAACTTTTCTTGTTAAGTTGCTGTCGCTTCTGTTGCTGCTGAGACTGGAAAAAATTTCCCGGGGGGGGCAAATCAGTCCTATGAATTGCAATGTTCCGGGTATTTTATCAAGGCAGTAAAAAAATGAGGAATTGGATTGGTCATGGAAGAGGGCAGGCGGCATTATGTGAGGAAGGCGGATATTCTTATGGCGCATAAGGTGCTTGGTTGTCTGCGCCCTGAAGCGGTATGAGAAGCCGGCATATTTTGGGATGAGAGGAAGGGAAATATGAAAACAGCATTGATTACTGGTGTTACCGGGCAGGATGGTTCATTCCTGGCCGATTTTTTATTGGGGAAGGGATACGAAGTCCACGGCATCGTCCGCCGTTCCTCTGTGGACAGGCGTGAGCGTATTGAGCACTTGGCAGACAACCCTTGTTTCCATCTGCACTACGGTGACATGACGGATGCCGTCAGTTTGGTTCGGATCGTTATGGAAGTAAAGCCGGACGAGGTTTACAACCTTGCCGCGCAGAGCCATGTTAAAGTTTCTTTTGAGGTTCCGGAATACACGGCGGATGCTGATGCAGTGGGGACACTGCGCATGCTGGAGGCGATCCGTATAGCGGGTCTTGCCGGAACCTGCCGTTTTTATCAGGCTTCGACTTCGGAACTCTTTGGCAGGGTGCAGGAGACACCGCAGAGGGAGACGACCCCGTTTTATCCGTATTCCCCATATGCGGCAGCGAAGCAGTATGCGTACTGGGTTGTAAGAAATTACCGTGAGGCGTACGGGATGTTTGCGGTGAACGGTATCCTGTTTAACCATGAGTCGGAACGGCGCGGTGAGACTTTTGTTACGCGGAAGATCACACTGGCGGCGGCGCGGATTGCCGCAGGGAGACAGGAGAAGCTTTGCCTCGGGAACCTTGACGCACTGCGGGACTGGGGTTATGCAGGGGATTATGTGGAGTGTATGTGGCTGATGCTGCAGCATAGCGAACCGGAGGATTTTGTGATTGCGACCGGGGAGCAGCATTCCGTGCGGGAATTTTGTACGCTGGCGTTCCAATGTGCAGGGATTGAATTGAAATGGATGGGAAGTGGTGTGGAGGAAAAGGGGATGGATAAGGCGACGGGTAAAATCTTAGTCGAAGTGTCAGCGGAGTTTTTCCGTCCAACCGATGTTGTGACGCTGCTTGGAGACCCTGCGAAGGCGGAGTCGGTTCTTGGGTGGAATCCAAGGAAAACGACCTTTGTGGAGCTGGTTCGGCGGATGATGCTTCATGATATGGCGCAGGAAAATGCAGTGGCAGGGAAAAGCGTGTAGCAAAACAGGAATCGGGACAGTAGGGAGGAAACCCAAAATGCAATATAAACTGTGTGATGACACTTGGGGGACGGAGGAGTTTGACGCAATACAAAGAGTCATTGCGTCCGGCCGTTTTTCTATGGGGGATGAAGTGAAGCAGTATGAGGAGGCGTTTGCGGAAAAGTTCGGGACGAAATATGCCGTCATGGTGAGTTCCGGTTCGGCGGCAAATTTGTTGGCGGCTGCGGCGCTTGTTTATTCGGGAAGGTTAAAGAGGGGGGATGAGGTTTTGGTTCCGGCGGTCTCTTGGAGCACAACTTATTTTCCGCTGTACCAGATGGGATTAAAGCTCCGTTTCGTTGATATTGACATGCATACGCTGAATATGGATCTTGAGGAAGTGGAAAGGGCAGTCACTCCGGACACGAAGATGCTGTTTGCCGTGAACCTGTTGGGAAACCCAAATGATTTTGTGCGGCTGCAGGAAATCTGTGACCGGCATGGTATCCTGCTTGCGGAGGATAACTGCGAATCCCTTGGGGCAGTGTATTGTGGGAGGCAGTGCGGGACGATCGGGCTGTTCGGGACGTATTCCACATTTTATTCGCATCATCTGTGCACGATGGAAGGGGGCGTGACGGTGACGGAGGATGAGGAATTGTACCATTTCATGCTCGCCATCCGCGCGCATGGCTGGACGAGGAACCTGCCGGAGAACAGCAATATTTATTCTAAAAATAAAGATGAATTTTATGAGAGCTACAATTTTATCGTCCCAGGGTTTAATCTGCGCCCGCTTGAGATGGAGGGGGCGGTTGGGACGGAGCAGCTGAAAAAGATGGACGGGATCATCGCCATGCGAAGAAAGAATGCGCAGTATTTCCTCGAAAAGATCCGCGGGATAAGAGATGTGTACACGCAGACGGAAACGGGGGAGAGTTCGTGGTTTGGTTTTTCTGTTGTTCTGAACGGGAAGTATGTAGGCAAACGGGATGCCGTTGTAAAGGCACTTGCAAAGGCGGGTGTGGAGGTGCGACCGATCGTCGCGGGGAATTTTACGCGGAACAAGGTGGTCAGGTATATGGATCATTCGGTCTCCGGGGTTCTGGACGACGCGGATTTCATCCATGAGAATGGATTTTTTGTTGGAAATCATAGCAGGCAGGATTTTGACGGGATTGATTATTTTGTTGGTTGCCTGGAGCGGGTTCTGGGAGAAATTTAGGGAACGGCGCTTGGTTTCTGGCAGTGCAGGGTGTTTTGAATGGGAGGCGAAGCAGATGGAACGTCGGGATAAAATCTATATTGCGGGGCATACCGGGATGGTCGGGTCTGCGCTCTACAGGAAGCTGCAGGAGCAGGGGTATACAAATTTTGTGTTGAGGACACATAGGGAGTTGGATCTGACAAACCAGCAGGCAGTTGAGGACTTTTTTTGTGAGGAACAGCCGCAGTATGTTTTCCTGGCGGCGGCGAAGGTCGGCGGTATTGCCGCGAATATGGCGGAACCGGCAGAATTTCTTATGGAGAACCTCCAGATGGAATGTAATGTGATCGGCAGTGCTTACAGACACCGGGTGAAGAAACTGATGTTCCTTGGTTCTTCCTGCATTTACCCGAAGGATGCCCCGCAGCCGCTGAAGGAGGAATACCTTATGACGGGGCTGTTAGAGCCAACGAATGAGGGGTATGCGGTGGCAAAGATTGCCGGGTTGAAGCTGTGTGAATATTATCGGAGACAGTATGGGGCGGACTTTATCAGTGTCATGCCGTGTAACTTATACGGATATTATGATAATTTTGACCCGGAAAAGTCCCACATTGTGCCGGGGCTGATCCGCCGGTTCCATGAGGCAAAGGTGCAGAAACAGAAAAGTGTGACGGTCTGGGGAACCGGGCGTGCCTACCGGGAACTGCTTTTTGCGGACGAGATGGCGGATGCCTGTGTTTACCTGATGCAGAATTATTCTGGTGGGGAGTTTGTCAATATCGGCTATGGCAGGGATTATACGGTGATGGAGATTGCGAAGACTGTAGGGCGGGTTGTGGGCTATGAGGGGGAAATCCTTACGGATCCGGATAAGCCGGAGGGGATGTACCGGAAGATCGTGGATTCTGGTAAGCTGAGATCTTTGGGATGGAGCCCGCGCTATACGCTTGAGGAAGGGCTGCGCATGACCTATGCATGGTATGTGTCGAACTGCCTGTGATTTCTTATTTGTATATTGGTGGTATGGAAAGGGCGTATGGCGGGTCAGGGAATATGCATGAATGATGGAGGTCAGGGATGAGGATTGTACTATTGTCCGGCGGGTCAGGAAAGCGTCTTTGGCCGTTGTCGAATGATGTCCGCTCGAAGCAGTTTTTAAAGGTGGTCAGAAACGGGGACGGGGAGGCCGAGTCCATGCTGCAACGGGTATTCCGCCAGCTTGGGACGGCAGGCTTTGGCGCGGATATCACGATCGCGACGAGCGCCGCGCAGGTTGGATCCATAAAGGGGCAGCTTGGTGGTCAGGTTTCTTTGGTGGTGGAGCCGGAGCGCAGGAACACATTCCCGGCGATCGCGCTGTCGGCAGCTTACTTATATTTTGAGAAAAAATGCCCGGCACATGAGACGGTTGCCGTGCTACCGGTTGACCCATATGTGGGGGACGGGTATTTTAAGATGCTAAAGTGCCTGGATACAGCGGTTCAGGATGGGGTTGCGGATATCGTTCTGATGGGTGTGAAGCCGACGTATCCGTCGGAGAAGTATGGGTACATCATCCCGGCGGATGCGGATGTAAAACCAGGTTTTGACTCGGGCAAAACTGATATGCACCGGATTTCGGACATTTCGGGTGCATGGGACAAAAGGATGTCGGATGCTTTGGCACAAGACTTGGGGAATGCCGTGACGGGAGGTGATGTTCCTCGCGGTAGCTGTCCGAGTGGGGCAGCGGGGATCATGCCCGTGGAAAAATTTAAGGAAAAGCCGGATGCCCGCGCGGCGCAGGAGTTGATCGGACGAGGCGGGCTCTGGAACTGCGGGGTATTCGCCTTCCGGCTCTCCTACCTGATGGATATTGTGCGGGCTGCCGTGGAATGTGGGTGTTATGCAGACGTGTTGCGCCAATATTCGACATTCAAGAAGACAAGCTTTGATTATGCCGTCGTGGAAAAAGCAAAATCCGTAGCGGTTGTTCCTTATGACGGCGAGTGGAAAGACCTTGGGACATGGAACACGCTGACCGAGGTGATGGAGGAAAAGCCGATCGGGGATGTGGCAGTGTCGGGGGACTGTGTGAATACGCATGTGATCAACGAGCTTGAAATCCCGGTCGTCGTGATGGGGGCGAAGGACATGGTTGTGGCGGCGAGCCCGGACGGGATCCTGGTGGCAGACAAGGTACAGAGTTCATACATCAAGAAGTATGTGGGGGACCGCGACCTGCGCCCGATGTACGAGGAGCGTTCGTGGGGGGAGTACACCGTGCTGAATTTGTCAGTGGACGCGCGCGGGAACCGCACCGTGACAAAGAAGAAGCTGGTTCAGGCGGGAAAGTGTATGGAGGAAACGAGGCATGAACGGCATCTTGAAGTGTGGACGGTATTAAGCGGCAGGGCGGTGGTTCGGATCAAGGGAAGGGATCATGATGCACTGGCGGGGGATACGTTCACAATCGAGCGCGGAATCCTGCACGGTCTGCGGGCGGTGGAGGACACGGTGCTGCTTGAAGTACAGATCGAGGAGGCAGAAACATGTTAAAAGAAAGAATTTATGGCAGGGAGTCGGGGCTCGAGCTGCTTCGCATCCTTGCCATGCTTGGAATCATAACGATGCACATGTTTGCGCCGTTAATGAATGTTGCGACCGGGAGAAATTTGTATGTGGGAGTGTTCATCAATACGATATTTAACGTTGGTGTGAGCTGTTTTATGCTGGTTACGGGTTATTACGGGATCCGGGCGAAGGGGGAGAGATTCGTTAGCCTCTGGCTTACGGTCTTTTTTTATTCCGTGGTGTCATATGCCGTGATTCCCTTGGTTTTGGGAGAAGGGTTTTCGGTGGTCTCGCTGACGAAATCCTTCCTGCCGCTAGCGGCGAACCGTTATTGGTACATGACCTCATTTTTTATCATCGCTCTGTTTTCGGGCTATATTGACCGAATGGTGGATGGACTTGGCAGGGAAGGAACGCGCAAATTGCTCCTCCTGCTGCTCGTGGTGTTCAGCGCCATCCCTACGTTCCTTTATTTCCAGGTGCTTTCCGACAGCGGGAAAGGACCGGTGAACATGTTCATCATCTATCTGATCGGGCGGTATCTTGCCCGCTGGGTGGATGTGGACAAAATCAGTGTGAAGAAAACTTTGGCGGCGTTGGTCTTATTGTTTGGTTCAGAGTATGTCCTAAATATTTCGGCAAGCATTTTCAGGGGGATCTATACGGGGAAAGGCGGGGTTTTTGCGCCATTTGCGAGGGACTGTTCGGTTTTTACCGTTGCGGCGGGTGTGCTGGTTTTTGTTTTGTTTAAGAGAATGAAATGGAAAAGTATTGGTGTAAACCTGCTTGCTTTCCCAATGTTTGGTACATATTTGTGCGAGGGGGGGGGGTAAGAAAGGTACTGTTCCATTTTGTACAGCCGTCCTTTTTGAAAAATGAGTCGCAGAGTTATCTGAACCCGGCCTGTGTGGCCTGCATCCTTTTGGTTTTTATGGCTGCGGGTGCGGTGGAATGGGTGCGGTATTTTTGTATGGATCATGCACAAAATAAGCTTGCGCGCTTTGTATGCAAAGTTTTTCGGCAGGGAAAAGACAATTTTTTTATTTTTGTAGAAAAATACAGGAACAGATGATTTAGGGATAGGGCGTAGGTTAGTTTGGCTCTGGCATGGGTTTTATGGAGGTTTGATGTTCGTATGTGGTCAGCATTTCAGAAATTTCAGAAACTTTTTTCTTCAAGGCAGAAACGGCAGCTTGTGGTTTTGTTTTTCCTGATGCTGTTCGGGGCGTTCCTTGAGATCCTTGGGGTATCCCTGGTGGTGCCGTTGGTGTCAGTGGTGATGCAGGAGGATATCATGGAGGAAAACAGGCTGGTGGCAGAGGTATGCCGCTTGTTGCATATACAGACCGGGCGCGGGTTTTTGGTTTTCTGTGTCCTGCTGCTGATCATTATATTCATTTTTAAGGATATCTATCTGGCGTTCCAGATTTACGCACAGACCCGGTTTGTCTACAATAACCGTTTCCGCATGCAGCAGCGCCTGATGGATGCTTACCTGAACCGTGGGTATGAGTATTATCTGGGGGCAAGTTCCGGGGAAATTGTCCGGGTTGTCCAGCAGGATGTAGCATATGCATTTAATCTGCTTTCTTGTATGTTAAATTATTATACCGAACTGGTTGTGGCGTTGGCGCTGGTGGTTGCTGTTTTCGTGATTAATCCGCTGATGACATTGTTGGTAGGGATTATCCTGTTCTTGGCAATGCTTTTGATCGCGAAGGTGGCAAAGCCGATGCTGCGGCGGCAGGGGATGATATTGCAGGAGAGCGCGGCACAGACGAATAAATGGCTTCTCCAGATGGTAAATGGGATGAAAGAGGTCGTGGTCGGAAACAAGCAGGAATTTTTTAATCAAAATTTTAGTATGCATGGACGGCGGCTGGTAAGGGCGGAACGTTGGAATAATTTGCTGCAGAATGTTCCGAGGCTGCTTATTGAAATAGCAAGTGTGGTTTCGATGTTGGCTGCACTGCTTGTGGCTGTCCTGATGGGAGCGGAAACATCGGGGCTGGTTCCGACGATCGCGGCGTTCGGGATGGCGGCGATGAAGCTGATGCCGAGTGCAAACCGGATTTCAGCTTCATTAAATGGGGTATCGTATTATGAGCCATCCTTGGACAACCTGCTGGAGAGCCTTCAGTTATCAGGCAGGTCAGAATGTGAAAAGGAAGAGGAGGGGATGCCGGAAAGTGGTGCAAAGGTTTTGTCCATGAAACAGGAAGTTAAACTTTGCGGTATCACTTACCATTACCCGGACGCGGAGGAACCTGTCCTGCAGGATGTGGACATGCTTATCCCGGTCGGAAAATCCGTCGGCATTGTCGGCGCGTCCGGTGCGGGCAAGACGACGGCGGTGGACATCATGCTGGGGCTTTTACATCCACAGTCGGGAAAGGTGCTTGCAGACGGTGTGCCGGTTGAAGGGCATTATGCACAGTGGCTGTCGCACATCGGCTATATTCCGCAGATGATTTTCCTGTTGGACGACACGATCCGTGCGAACGTGGCCTTCGGGGTTGCTGGGGAGGCGGTTGACGAGGCGCAGGTCTGGAGGGCACTGGAGGAGGCACAGCTGGCGGATTTTGTGCGCGGGCTTCCGGAGGGGCTTGACACGGCGGTCGGAGAGCGGGGGATACGTCTTTCCGGCGGACAGCGCCAGAGGATCGGGATCGCGCGTGCGCTGTATCCGGATCCGGGGCTGCTTATTTTTGACGAGGCGACTTCGGCGCTTGATACGGGAACAGAGGCGGCGATCATGGAGTCCGTTAACCGGCTGCACGGGAAGAAGACACTGGTGATCATCGCGCACCGGCTGGCGACGATCGCGGGATGTGACATGGTATACCGCGTCGGGGACGGGAAAATCGTAAGGGAGCGGTAGGAAGGGCGGAATTCTGCACGGTTCGCCTCGGTTAAGGTATATGCAGTGCAGGCTGGCTTTTCTTGCCCATTCTGCCGGGCGGCAGGTTCCGGGCGCAGGAAAGCCCCGGACTTGTTTGTGGGGGTGCATGATGCAACAGGGAAAAATGGCAGTAGGTTATGGGATGAAACTTAGGGAGGATCACGATGCAGAAGGTTGGGTTGGAAAATAAGGTTGTTTTGATCACCGGGGCGGCAGGTTTTATCGGGGCGAATCTTGCAGCCAGGCTGCTGCGTTCTTTCGCGGGAATCCGTGTTGTCGGGGTCGACAACATGAACGATTACTATGATGTCTCGCTGAAGGAATACCGGCTGGCACAGGTGCGGGCGGCGGCGGAACCAGTAAGGGATCCGGATAGCAGGGGTTTCAGCAGGGGGGACGGTATTTTTGATATTACTTCCGGCGCAGATGCCGAAACCGGCGTTGGGCGTTTCTGCTTTATAAAGGCGGACATTTCGGATAAGGCGGTGGTCTCGGTTCTGTTCCAGATTTACCGGCCGGATATCGTTGTCAATCTCGCAGCACAGGCGGGTGTCCGCTATTCCATCACGAATCCGGATGCATATATAGAGTCGAACCTGATCGGTTTCTACAACATTCTTGAGGCCTGCCGCCATTCGTATGACGAAGGAGCAAGGGGGGTGGAACATCTCGTGTACGCCTCCTCATCCTCGGTCTATGGGTCAAACGACAGGGTTCCATATTCGACGGGGGATAAAGTGGACAGCCCAGTCTCGCTGTACGCGGCAACGAAGAAGTCGGATGAATTGATGGCTCACGCATATGCGAAGTTGTACAATATCCCGTCCACAGGACTGCGGTTTTTCACGGTCTACGGACCGGCGGGGCGGCCGGACATGGCATATTTTGGGTTTACGGACAAGCTGCGAGCGGGCGGGAAAATCCGGATTTTTAACTATGGGGACTGCCGGCGGGATTTCACATACATTGACGATATCGTGGAGGGCGTGGTGCGGGTGATGCAAGGCGCGCCGGAAAGGCATGTGGGGGAGGACGGCCTGCCGCTTCCGCCATATGCGGTCTACAATATCGGGAACAGCCGGCCGGAGAACCTGCTGGAATTTGTGGATGTCCTGCAGCAGGAACTTGTGCGTGCGGGAGTGCTGCCGGAAGGTTATGATTTCGGGGCGCATACGGAGCTTGTTCCGATGCAGCCAGGGGATGTGGCGGTAACGTATGCGGACACCTCGGCGCTTTGGGAGGATTTTGGGTTCCAGCCGTCGACGGGGCTAAGAGCGGGATTGCGGGCTTTTGCGGAATGGTATAAGGGATATTACGGGAACTGACAGGGCGGTATGCAAGCCGCACGGTGAATGGAAAAGCAGCGGCAGGGTGCCGGATAAATGTATGCAAAACCTAGAAAAGGAGGCATGGGAAGTGGAAACCAAGAAAAAACCATCATACAACATCGCCGTCGCCGGGACGGGCTACGTGGGGCTAAGCCTCGCAGTGCTGCTTTCGCAGCACAACCATGTGACGGCAGTGGATATCGTGGAAGAGAAGGTGGCACTGATCAATGCGGGAAAATCACCGCTTCAGGACGAGTACATAGAAAAGTACCTTGCTGAGGAAGAGCTTGACTTGACGGCGACGCTTGACGGTGCGGCGGCATACCGGGATGCGGACTTTGTCATCGTCGCTGCGCCGACCAACTATGACCCACAGAGGAATTTCTTTGACACGGGCGCGGTAGAGAACGTGATCGAACAGGTGCTCTCGGTGACTGCGGAGAGGGAAGATCCGCCTCTGGTTGTGATCAAATCGACCGTGCCGGTTGGCTATACCAAGTCCGTGAGGGGGAAATACCATGCGGGCAATATTGTTTTCAGTCCGGAGTTTTTGCGGGAATCGAAGGCGCTGTACGACAACCTCTACCCGTCGCGGATCATTGTGTCCACGGATGGGCGGCAAGAGGGGACTTCCACGGATGATACTTATGGGCAGCCTGCCGCGGCGGATCAAAAAGCCCATATCTTTGCGCGGCTTTTACAAGAGGGGGCAAAGAAGGGGAACATCGAGACACTGTTCATGGGCTCGACGGAAGCGGAGGCGGTGAAGCTTTTCGCGAATACTTACCTTGCACTGCGCGTTTCTTATTTCAATGAACTTGATACCTATGCGGAGCTGAAAGGTCTTGATACAGCCTCGATCATCCGGGGGGTCTGTCTTGATCCGCGCATCGGAGACCATTACAACAATCCGTCGTTTGGCTACGGCGGCTACTGCCTGCCGAAGGATTCCAAACAGTTATTGGCGAATTACGGGAATGTTCCGGAGGAACTGATCCGGGCGATTGTGGAGAGCAACCGGACAAGGAAGGATTTTATCGCGGACAGGGTATTGGCAAAGGCAGGATACTACACGGCAAATTCCATGTGGGATGAGGGGAGGGAGCGCCCGGTCGTGGTCGGTGTGTACCGTCTGGTGATGAAATCCGGCTCCGACAATTTCCGCCAGAGTTCGATCCAGGGGGTGATGAAGCGTGTCAAGGCAAAGGGGGCTGCGGTGGTCGTTTACGAGCCGACGCTTTCGGACGGAAGCACGTTTTTCGGGTCGCTGGTGGTGAATGACCTTGCGAGATTTAAGGCGGAAGCGGACGTGATCATCGCGAACCGGTGCGATGCCTGCCTGGATGATGTGAAGGGGAAGGTGTATACGAGGGATCTGTTCCGGCGGGATTAAAGATATGGCAATGCGCCGTATGTATTCTGCTATCAAATTTCCCTTATTTCCAAAGGGTAGAATTCGGTTGTGGTTTCCATGCGCGATTTTTAACAGTTTCGCTGTTTTCATATACGACATTTCTGAACATTGTTCAATTTTTATCATACAGAATAGCGCAAAAAATCAATGGGCTTAAGGGAATTGTTCCCCGATTATCCCATTTATTTTTGTTGCACGGGAGGACTTTTACAGGGAGATATCCCGGTTAGAGCTTGCAACGCGTGCGCTTTTTTTGTATAATAAGGCCGTGGGGGACAATGACAGAAATATTTGCCGGAAGTTTGCATGTTTCTGTTAGGTCTGAAAATTGCCGGATTGACCGGTTTCTCCAAAAGTGACCATATTTCAGGGGATGCTTTGGGATCAAGTGAAGGATGGCAGAACAATTTCATGGCAGACGGAGGTATAAAGCGATGCAGAGTGTAAAGGAACGTTTTTTAAGATATGTCGCGATGGACACGCAATCGTGTGATGATATGGATGCAGTGCCAAGCACTGAAAAGCAGTGGAAGCTCGCGGAATGTCTTGTGGAAGAATTAAAGCAGATCGGTGCGGGTGACGTGCGCATGGGGGAACATTGTTATGTATATGCGACCATTCCGGCGACATGTGGGGAAAAATTGCCGGTGCTCGGTTTTATTGCGCATATGGATACGGCGACCGCGATGAGCGGGAAGGATGTAAAGGCGAAGGTTATCCCGTATCAGGGCGGGGATATTGTTCTGAATGAGGAGCTTGGTATTGTGATGCGTGCGGCGCAGTTTCCGGCGCTTGCGGATGAGATCGGCAAGGATCTGATCGTGACGGACGGGACGACCTTGCTTGGGGCGGATGATAAAGCGGGGATCGCCGAGATCATGGCAATGGCGGAATATCTGCTCGCAAACCCGCAGATCCCGCACGGGGAGATTAAGATCGGGTTCACCCCGGATGAGGAGGTCGGCCGCGGTGTGGACTTTTTTGACGTGGAAGGTTTTGGGGCGGACGGTGCTTACACGGTGGACGGCGGCGCAGTCGGGGAACTGGAGTACGAGAATTTCAACGCGGCAGGTGCGAAGGTAACGATACACGGTACAAGTATCCATCCGGGGTCGGCGAAGGGGCAGATGAAAAATGCGCTGCTGGTCGGCATGGAACTTGAGGGGATGCTGCCGCAGGAGCAGAAACCTGCCTACACGGAGGGCTATGAGGGATTTTTCCATCTGGATACGATGGAAGGCTCGGTGGAGGAGGCGGTGATGGATTATATCATCCGCGACCATGACCGTGCGAAGTTCGAGGAGAAAAAGCGACTTTTCATGCAGGTGGTGGATTTCCTGAATGCAAAGTACGGTGAGGGCACGGTGGAGGTTTCCTTAAAGGATTCCTACTACAATATGAAGGAGAAGCTTGTCTGCCATATGGAACTGGTGGAGAATGCGAAGGCGGCGATGGAAAAGCTTGGTATTACACCAATTGTGTGTCCGATCCGCGGGGGTACGGATGGAGCCCGGCTTTCGTATATGGGGTTGCCGTGCCCGAATTTGTGCACGGGGGGATATCATTGCCACGGGAAGTTTGAGTTTATTTCCGTGCAGGATATGGAGAAGGTCGTTGAACTTTTAATCTGTCTGGCGCAGAATGCATGAAAAAAGAGAGGCATGCCGGATATTTTAGCAAAAAAAGGGTTGCCATCCTCAAAAAATAAGTTGACATTTTCCTGCCCATCTGTTAGACTATAGCACAAACAACAGTATTTCGGCAATTTAACGTAACAGATTGTTAAACTGCCCATGCTGTGTGACAGGCGATGATAAGGAGGAGTAGCTGTCCGGTGGATGCCAAGAGAGGAAGCGGTTGGTGTAAGCTTTCATGAAGCGGACAGGGAAGTAGCCTTTAAGCCCCGAACCAAACGGCATTTGCCAAGTAGACTTCGGCGTAAGTTCCCACGTTACAGGGAGGAGGGTATTCGCGGAGGCGAGTATCTGCAGAGAGCAGAAGAAATTCTGAATTTAGGTGGTACCACGGATGAGTGAATTCGCCCTAAGCTATGGGAGTAGCTTAGGGCTTTTTTTATGCATACGGACACCCGCGGCAGTATTCCACGAAAGCTGCCGCCTGACAAAGAAGAGTATATCCCGTCAGGTCTGTTATCCGCTGACAAAAAAGAAGGAGGAAGATAATATGAAAAGTGATTCTGTAACCAAGGGGATGCAGCAGGCACCGCACCGTTCCCTCTTTAACGCGCTCGGCATGACAAAGGAGGAGCTTGACCGCCCGCTCGTGGGGATTGTCAGTTCCTACAACGAGATCGTGCCGGGACATATGAACCTTGATAAGATTGTAAACGCCGTCAAGATGGGCGTGGCGATGGCGGGGGGTACCCCGATTGTATTTCCGGCGATTGCCGTGTGTGACGGGATTGCGATGGGGCATGTCGGCATGAAATATTCCCTTGTAACCCGCGACCTGATTGCGGATTCGACGGAGGCGATGGCGATGGCGCACGCGTTTGATGCGCTTGTCATGGTGCCGAACTGCGATAAGAATGTGCCGGGGCTTTTAATGGCGGCGGCGCGATTAAATATCCCGACGGTCTTTGTTTCCGGAGGACCGATGCTTGCCGGGCATGTAAAGGGGCATAAGACGAGCCTTTCAAGCATGTTCGAGGCGGTCGGCTCCCTGGCAGCCGGCACGATGAGCGAGGAGGATGTCTACGAGTATGAGTGCAAGGCATGCCCGACCTGCGGTTCCTGCTCCGGTATGTACACGGCGAACAGCATGAACTGCCTGACGGAGGTGCTCGGCATGGGCTTGCAGGGCAACGGCACGATCCCGGCAGTTTACTCCGAGCGCATCAAGCTCGCAAAACATGCGGGGATGCAGGTGATGGAAATGTTAAAAAGGAATATCCGCCCGCGCGATATTATGACAAAGGAAGCGTTCCAAAATGCCCTGACAATGGATATGGCGCTCGGATGTTCGACGAACAGTATGCTGCACCTTCCTGCCATCGCGCACGAGGCGGGCGTGGAGCTTGATGTGGACATTGCAAACGGGATCAGCGCGAAAACCCCGAATTTGTGCCATCTCGCACCGGCGGGTCCAACCTACATGGAAGACTTAAATGAGGCGGGCGGCATTTACGCGGTAATGAAGGAGATCAGCAAGAAGGGGCTGCTAAACCTTGATTGCATGACCGTGACGGGAAAGACCGTGGGCGAAAACATTAAGGATGCCGTCAACAAGAATACAGAGGTTATCCGCCCGGTGGAAAATCCTTATAGCGAGACGGGCGGAATCGCCGTATTAAAGGGAAATCTTGCACCGGATTCCGGCGTGGTGAAGCGCTCCGCGGTCGTGCCGGAAATGATGGTGCACGAAGGGCCGGCAAGGGTTTTTGACTGCGAGGAGGATGCGATCGAGGCGATCAAGGGCGGAAAGATTGTGGCGGGCGATGTGGTCGTCATCCGCTATGAAGGACCAAAGGGCGGTCCCGGAATGAGGGAAATGTTAAACCCAACTTCCGCAATCGCGGGCATGGGGCTTGGCTCATCGGTTGCGCTGATTACGGACGGGCGCTTCTCCGGCGCATCCCGCGGTGCATCCATCGGCCATGTATCGCCGGAAGCGGCGGTTGGCGGACCGATTGCGCTTGTTGAGGAGGGTGACATTATTAAAATTGATATCCCGGCAAACAAGCTGGAGCTTGCCGTATCCGACGAGGAGCTTGAAAGGCGGCGCGAAAAATGGCAGCCAAGGCAGCCGAAGATCACGACCGGATATCTTGCCCGCTATGCGGCGATGGTAACGTCGGGCAACCGCGGTGCGATCCTTGAGATGAAATGAAATAGTAAAAAACAGTGGTTTGGTGTAAATAAGGGTGAATGGTAATGGATGAGTTGTAGAGGAACTTGATGGAAGTGCCTGATATAGCCATCCAGGCAGTTATGCGCGGGACGGATAAAACAGCAGCTCGGACAAAGTGTAGTATATGCAAAACCGGGAAAACAGCAAATCCCCGTACATCGTCCGGTGGAATTTTTGGCAAAAACAAATTTTACGGACAAAAAGGCGGCGAAATGGGGATTTGCGGAACTAAATTATGAAAAAGGAGAAAATATATGCAGTTAAACGGTTCTGAAATCATTATCGAATGTTTGAAGGAGCAGGGCGTTGATACCGTGTTCGGTTATCCGGGCGGTACGATCTTAAACGTATACGATGAGTTATATAAGCATTCCGACGAAATAAAGCATATCCTGACTTCCCATGAGCAGGGGGCTGCCCACGCGGCAGACGGCTATGCGAGGGCGACCGGGCGGGTCGGCGTGTGCATGGCAACCTCGGGACCGGGGGCGACCAATCTTGTCACCGGGATTGCGACGGCGTACATGGATTCCGTGCCGCTGGTTGCAATTACCGCGAATGTGGCGGTTCCGCTGCTTGGCAAGGACAGCTTCCAGGAGATTGACATTGCCGGCATCACCATGCCGATCACGAAATACAGCTTTATCGTAAAAAATATCGAGGAACTGGCACCGACCATCCGCCGCGCCTTTCAGATCGCGCAGACCGGAAGACCGGGACCGGTGCTGGTGGATGTCACAAAGGATGTGACCGCGGCGGTGACGGAGTATGAGAAGCAGGAGATCATGCCGGTTTCCCGCAGTACGGACAAAATAAAAGAGGAGGATATCGACGCGGCATTAGCGCTGATTTGTTCGGCAAAAAAGCCGATGGTCTTTGTCGGCGGAGGCGCGGTGATTTCCGGCGCGTCGGAGGAATTAAAGCAGTTTGTGGATCTTCTGGATGCCCCGGTGACGGATTCCCTGATGGGCAAGGGCGCGTTTGACGGTGAGGACGGTCGCTATGTCGGCATGCTTGGGATGCACGGGACAAAGGCGGCGAATTACAGTGTGACGGAGTGCGACCTTCTGGTAACGGTCGGCGCGCGTTTTTCCGACCGCGTGACCGGAAATGCCAAAAAATTTGCCTATAACGCGAAGATTGTACAGTTTGATGTGGATGCGGCGGAGATCAATAAAAATATCAAGGTGAATGCGAGCGTGATCGGCGATGTGAAGGAGATTCTTACACGTGTCAATGCAAAGCTTGCGCAGCAGGATCATGCGGAATGGGTGAAAAAGGTACAGGCGCTTGCGGCGGATAAGCCGCTCACATATCATAAGGATGTGCTGACCGGGCCGTTTGTGATGGAAAAACTCTATGAAATCACAAAGGGTGACGCGATCATTTCGACGGAAGTCGGGCAGCACCAGATGTGGGCAGCACAGTTCTATAAATACCGTAAACCGAGGACGCTCATCACCTCGGGCGGTCTTGGCACGATGGGTTACGGCCTTGGGGCGAGCCTTGGCGCGAAGACGGCAGTGCCGGAAAAGACTGTGGTCAACATTGCCGGGGACGGCTGCCTGCGCATGAATATGAATGAGCTTGCAACGGCTGTCCGTTACCATATTCCGGTCATTGAGATTGTGATGAATAATTCGGTGCTCGGTATGGTGCGCCAGTGGCAGACCCTATTTTATGGGAAACGCTACTCAAACACAATACTCAACGACGGTGTTGATTTTGTGAAACTCGCACAGGCAATGGGTGCGGAAGCATTCCGGGTCACAAAATGCGAGGAGGTCGAGGAGGTTCTGAAAAAAGCGATCGCCCTGAATAAGCCGGTGCTCATCGACTGTGTGATCGGCAGCGACGACAAGGTATTCCCGATGGTGCCGCCGGGAGCGGCGATCGAGGACGCTTTCTCGGAGGAGGACATGAAGTAGGGAAAGGAAAGCGGGATGGCGGCATTATTTATGCTGTCGTCCCGCTTTTTGCACATCCATAAAAGAGAGGAGGTTTTTCGATGAAGCAGGATAAGGATAACACGAAGAGATGCAACGGTTGTATAGCACGCGGAAGGGGGCTGGATGGGAAGAACCTGTACTGGATCCATAAGAAAGGAACGGGCGGAGAGTACCGGGAAAAGTATTTCCGGTAAAAACAGATTATAACGATATATTAAAAAAATAGTTTTCTAAAAAATATAGACAAGTACATAAACTTCAATTATAATATTTGTAAGAAATAAAAATCCTCTAAAAAATTGCATGGAGAAAATAGATGATCAGAAGTTTGTTAAAGAGCATGCGGCAATCGAAGGAACTTACGCAGGAAGAGTTAGGGGAAGGAATATGCAGCAGAACAACAATAGCCGCCTATGAAAAAGGAAAATGCGAGCCAAAAAAGCTATATATGGATGCACTTATGCAACGCCTTGGAAAAACAGTGGACAAATATTATATCCGCTTGGATGATATAGAATACGCGCAGGCAAAACAGCGGACGTGGATACAGGTTTGTCTGAGGAGGGGAAAACTTGCTATGGCAAAACAAGCGATTCAAGAATACCGGAACATGCAGGGTACAAAGGGAAGGTTGCATGATCAGTTCGTTGCTTTTGTACAGGCGGAATTGTTGCGCAGGCAAAAAGCTCCCTTGGAGAAGCAGAAAAAAAATATTCTTTTCGGGCTTTCCAAAACGATTGTGAAGGAAACGCTCGCACCAGGATTATTGAAACGGAGGGTATTCCATTTGTTGGAATTCTTTTTGCTGCAGCGCTATGCCATTCTGCTGGAGGAGCTGGGAGACGAAGAGATGGCAGCGGTCTGGTATGAAACCATGCTTCATCGCTTTGAACGCGAGGAACGGGGGATTGCGGACAAGCAGAAGCTATATCCGCTGATTGCCTATCGACTGGCGAATTTGAGGGTAAGGCAGGGGCGGTTTTCAGACGCATTGCCGCCGCTTTTGCGGGCATTAGAATTGTTGCGTTATTCTGGAATCCAGAATGCATTGTACATCATGATAAGGGAATTGGAATTTCATGCCAGAGAAGCAGTGGGTAATTCAGTTGCAGAACAGGAAAGAAAAGATTTGGACTGTATTAAGGAAATTTTGCACGAAGATGGAATATATTTGTCAGAAAATTATTATCCAACTTATTTGGAGCTATATATTTGTTCTGTCAATAAAATGCTCCTAGAACGCCGCACTGCACTGGGGCGAACACGGGAAAATTTGGTTGGAATCATATGTGATACGCGAACACTGGAACGCCAGGAGAAAAATGGTTCAAAACCACAAAAAAAGACTTGGAAGGCATTATTTGAGGAGTTGGGGCTTTCCTACCTGAAATATGACGGTAGTATTGTAACGAAGGAATACAGGGATTATCAAAAATTTGAGGAAATGCTGCAGGCGTATGATGGGGGGGATGAGGAAAAGGCAAGAAAATTATATAGGGAATTGACCATGAAACTAAGTATGCAGGAGCTTACAAATCGGCAGTTCCAAAAGTATTGGGATGCGGAGTTAAAATATATGGCAAAAGAAATCAACCGTGAGAAGCGGAATGAGGAACTATGGGAACTGCTTGGCTGGACAATTCCAAAAGACCGAAGGGAAAAGGGGTTTTCGTGCTGGCTGACAACATATGAGAGATGGGCATTGGAGTTGCTTGCGTGGGAGTGCGAGGGGGAAGATATTGATACATTGCTGCCGCTGTTAAAATTGCAATTGTACCGGAATTTTAACCCGGCAGAGCAAGTGATTTCGGTGGATTTTCATGGAAAATTGTTTTATTGCATTGCGAGGGGATATCTTCGAAGTGGAAATCTGAGGCACGCGGAGCGATACATAACATTGGCAATGAAGCAGAGACTATTTCAGGACTGGGGATTGTCATGGAGCAGAATACTTTTTTTGAAATTCCAGGTGCAGGAGAAAAAGCTCGGGCTACAAGAGAAAAGAAACCCACCGGAAAGCAATGGAGCTGCGTTCCGGTGGGCGGAGCTAGCATGGGCTTCTGCGAGGGAAGAAAACGATGTAGCTGTATGTAAATTTATGGAAGGATATTTTAAAAGACATTATTTCTATGGGAGGGATGATGAGATTAGTCGTTAGGAGTAATTGGTCTTTTAATTGGTATATCATCCTCATCCAATGTCTGGCACATCCCATCTCCCCAGCTCAAAAGGGAAATGAAATCACCCAAAATGCCTAAGGACAGGCTGGTTGATAAAAGTAGAACTGGAATGACATGCTTGGCTGTTTTTAAAAATCGTTTCATAAGAATTGTCTCCTTTCATACATGAAATAAAGTTTTGTTGCAAATTTGCGGTTATGCTACGACCACTTTTGGGAGCAGCTAATCAAAACGAATTACCTGTAATTCGTTTGCTATGTTTGCGCCTACAGCGTAAACTGGTTGTACGAACAAACTTATAAGAAGAAAATTATTGCAATTTCTCGGTTCGTTCATACTTAGTATAGCATCGTGAAAAAAGATTTGACCACGGCAAAAATATGTCGCGAGCAGGGATTTTTTGGTGAAATATAAAGAAATTATAAATCAAACATAAAGAATATATGAAATCTGTGCGCGACATATTTTTGCCGTGTTTTTGGATGGGAAAAGATGGTATGCTATAAACAGAAAGAGAGGGGAAACCGGAGGGGGAAGTTCTGAAAGAATCTGGTTGTTTTCTGGTTTTTCGGATGAATTCCATATGGAATAACTTTTAGGGAATCCTCCCACGAAGCAGGGCAGTGCGCAATGATCTGCGGGGGCAGGGGGGTGTTAGGAATTTGTTACCTTGGCTCTGATGGCTGCAGTTGCAATGCGGGAAAACAGGCTTGTGATAGCGGAAGATGATCTGGATAAAGTCAAGGTATGTAAGATTTCGCAAGAAGTCTTGGAAAATTTGTCTGATGACGTAAGGAGGCTGCTTATGAATGTAAAAAGAATTGCTGCATTTTCACTTTTATCTACACTATTTTTGCCGTCTGTTTCTTCGGCTTTTGCGCAAGAAAGCAAACCAGAAGATGGATATTTAGAGGCAGAGGTCGTCCACGTTGAGGTAGAAACGGGAGTGATGAATGATTCTGTTGGTCCTTATGGTCTGCGCCCGGCGACAGAGGAGGAAATGGAAGCGTCTGCGGCAAGAGAGCGAAAAAGTATTGTGACCGATGATATTATCGGAACAGAGAAAATGAAAATGGATGGCACAGAACCAGAAGTTTTGATGGCTTATGATACGCAAGTTCTGGCTTCTTTTACAGAAGGAACAATTGCCAAAGGGGATATGCCAGAGGTGATTATGGCTTACGTTCCACAGGAATCCATGCCTTATAGTGGTTTACCAGAAGTTCCGTATGGTTTACTTCCGGCAACAGAGGAACAAGTGGAAAAGTCCAGAAAAAGTGCTAAGAAACCGCTTGCGGAAGAGGAAACAGGAACGATCGCATTAGCCACTCCGACATGGACTTTTTTGCCTGGTTATGTCATATATGCCCAACTGACACCTTATAATTGTGTTCCTGCTTCTGTCCAAGCAGCGTTGCGATATTTGAATGGCTCTGCGCCAGAGCAGTCCGTAATTGCAGAAGGGTGTGGCGGCACAATATATGGAACGGGTTTATCGGATGCACTGGATTATCTGAACGCAATGCAATCTGTAAATCCTTACGATTCAGAGTTTGGCGCGGATATGTCTTTGATGAAGAATTGTTTATATACAGGTATTACTGACTATAACGCACCGTCGTTAATCGGATTGGCATTTTCGGTTGCTGATGGGTGGTTATATACTACTCCAGGGCATTGTGTTTCGGTTTTTGGTGTGTTGAGCGATAAGACGCAATTCTACTTGGCAGATCCATGGATTGGCTATTCCGGATCCGGATTAAGCGGATATCCTTGGGGATATGCAAAATCAGCGACGGATATTTATAATGCATATAGCAGTATAAATGGAGGTTTGCTTTGGTGATTAAAAAGTAGTATATCTTCGATGATTCTTCTCCATGATTCAGGTATTTTCTCAGAATTTGAAAAAATTACTTGTCAAAAATGTTGGAATACAAACAAAGATAAAGTATCTGACATGGAGAAGAATTGTTTTTTGCGGGGAATCGATTGCTCTGTTCCCTGTTTTTAGCAGCAGAATGCGGAAATTTTGATAAGGGTTTTGATTTTGAGATGGAGGATACCATATGATACGGATGATAAAGAAGAATATAATCGTAATTTTGGTATGTTTTATTTTGGGGGCAGGATGTATCTCTTGTATTCGGGATAAGACGGAGGATAAAGATAGTACAAAATCATACTTAGCGGTTTTTGAAGATTCGAAGCTAAGGGTGCCGTTGGATATATATGGAACCAAGTTTTTCTATATGGAAATAGAAAATGCAACTGCCAATTTCTATCTTTATGATTTTTCTGACGGGAAAATCGAAGAAGTGGAAAATGTACAAAAATTTGCGTTGCAGGGAAGAAGTAATGTTCGAATTGGCAGTGCTTTATATTTTTATCTCAGTGTATATGAAGAAGATGATTTGGAAAATGTTTTATATGTAATGGATTACGAGAAAAAAGAAATGCGGGTGGTCTGCAAAAATTCCTATGCGAAAAAATTAATCCCGCTGATTGAAATGGATGGGAAATTATTAGCTTTGCAGGGAGATGTTTTAGGGGATGGGAGTATAAATTCTTTTATCGAAATCGTGAATGAGGATGGAAGCGTACAACTGCTTACTTTACAACAGGATAAATTACCTTTGGATAGTGGTGATTCTAGGCATATTATTTATTTCGATGGAAATGACCAGAGCCTTTATTCTGTTGAAAGTGTCACTTCAGACGGTAGCGTAAGGTACTATTTTGCTGTGTACAATCAAGATTTTATCTGTACAGAGGTAGTGGAAATTACAGATATTCTCAGAAGTTATGGCATCAATAATAACATCGGCTTTTTTTATGTTTTTGGCGATTTTTTCTGCGTTGCAGATTATTCTTGTAATACAATAGTCTGCGAGAAAAAAGATGGAAAAGGAAATGTTATTTTAAGTGGCAGTAATTTAGAATATGCGGTGAATTCATGTAGAGGCATGGATTATGAATTCTTTTATGTTAGAAATACAAATAGTATTTACAGGCTAAATACAAAATCAGGGGAAATGGAGATGCAGAATTATCATTTGGAAAATGATATTTCAGTGATTCGTTATGCATTATCTGGCGAGGGAAATCTGTTAGTTGTCAAAAGGTTGATAGCAGATAATCTGAAGGAAGAAAGAATATATTTTATTCCATATGGAACTCCTTGAGAAGGAAGTTCACTTGAATGGTGGCAAACAGCCTTAAAGAATTGGGGAAACCATGGGAAAAAGAAAACTGACAGATATAACGTAAATAATAATTATTGCTGATATGTTTAATTCTTATACCGGCAGTCTTGTATTTTTCTATCCAGTCTGAAAACATAAGCGCCCCTTTCTCCTTATATTATACACTATAAGGAGAAAGAATCCGGATATTTTTATCCGACTTTAAAATTTTTTAAGCGATTGCCTACCCGGTTGGAAGCAGGTATTTTATGAAAAGCCGCAAAAAATAATCCTGGTTTCCATTACCTTTATCCTGCTCGCCGCCTTTTTTACATACGGAAAATGGCAGGGCAAAGCACAGGATGATGTTGAGGTCAACCGCTATGTCTACCTGGTCGATTGGAACGATGGTTTGTTTGTGGAATTGAAAAAAGCCAAATGCAAAATACCGGAAGAAATCCTGTCCGAAATGAACGTGAAAGAGCTTGTCTGGGCGGTGATTGGCTATCCATTTTGGATGAGGCAGGCTTATCGCGACCCGGAGGGCAAATCGTGGCTGGACTGTGAATGGATTGCGCGATGTTCGGATGCTTTCAAAAAAATAGCAGAATGTAAAAAAACGGAAGACAAAATCATCAAAGTGCTAAAGACAGCAGAAGAAGCCACAAACGTTGAGGAGAAGGATGATGTATATATGGCGGGGGGGATTGTTACGACGGTGTATGAGGATTGAGTAAAAACAGCAAGGCGGTGGTATGAGGTGTTCCCGTACCGCCGCTTTACATATTAAAAACCCGGCAGCGGCGGATCGTTTTGCTCAACTAACTTCTGCCCTTATTAAAACCCAACAGTGGTTAGCCATCCCTTTTTTATGCGCGATTCCGCCAACTGCGTTGACAAGCCTGTATAATGTTGCTATACTTGAGCAAAATGAAAATAGGAAAGAGTTCGCAGTGTGCGAAAAGGGGGCTTGCCGCATGTTGGTCACAGGAAAAATAAAGGCATTGCATATAAAATATACATTAAAAAAGGAAGAGACGGCAAAAATTTATATTACAGGGAAGAATCTGGTGCAGGGCGGGGTGCAGTACGGGTATTTAAAGAAGGGGGAACGGGAAGTTTTTTCTGCAGGGGATACACAGTACCACATGACGGATTGGTTTTGGGTAGAGGAGGCGGGGAGATTCCTTGTGATGAGCGGGGATGCCTACAACCGTGCCATATGGCAGTTTGTACTCGCAGACGGAACGATACTTCCCGCCGTCAAAGCACACAAGAAATACCGGGTAGCAAACGGGAAGGTTTCGGATCTGACGTTCCCAAGGGTGCGGATTCCGGCGGGTGCGGTTCGTGCACGCGTATTTTATGCGCGGGAAAACGATGGGGAGACGCTGCCGCTGGGGGAACGGTTACAGATTGAGTACGGGATGATTCCGACATTTTACGAGAAGCCGAGAAGGCAGGTATGCGAGCTTCCGGCGATGAAGAGCGGCAGGCAGCTGGTCTATGCGGACGGGAAATGGTATCAGGCAAAGCAGACGGAGGGGGAGATATCTAAGCCCGGTGCGCTGCTTCGGAAATGGAGTACGAGGGAATGTGACATCGGCGTGATACCAAAGTGCGGCGACAGTATTTCAGTGCGGATCGCCGGTGCGGACGGGGAGGATCCGGGGGACGCGGATGTCCGCCTTTTGGTATCGTACGGGACGGCCGTGCCGACGGGGGACGGGGGTATTACGGATGGAGCACCCAATGGAAATGCCGTGTCAAAACTGCACGGCAGACAGCATGGAATAGGCAGCAGGCAGGAAGGGCGCGCCGACCATATCCCGGAGTACGGTGTCAGGATATATCAGGAGGATTCCGTGCCGGTTGCCGAGCGGATCCGGGATGCGGCGGGGCTGCATTTTAACTACCGGATGGGCGGGGAGGCGGCCACGCCGTATGAGAACGATTTTGACCATATTTACCCGTGGTGTGCGATGCGCCGGTGCGCAGTCTCTTATACAGGCGGGAAGCGGAAAGTTTTGTACGAGGGTGAGGAAGGCTACTGCACGGATGGGACAGCGGGTGAGGTGATGGTGGAGATCCCGAAGCATTATGTGTCAAGGCAGGTGGCAGACGGGCGCGAGGAAATTTTGGTCGCGCCGGAAAAGAAGGATGGGTTCGTGGTTGACCCGGCATTTCTCACACCGCAGGGGGAAGTGGAGGCTGTCTATGTCGGTGCGTATTTCGCGGCGGAGGAATTTGTGGAAAGCGGCAGGAAAGTGCCTGCGGTAACGGAAGGAGACGACGGAAGGGAGGCGTTGGCGGATGCCATGGGGTGTGGCAGGAGGATGCTTGACGAGCCGGCACCCCCGGAAAAGACGGACGGCCTGATGCTTGTCTCCCGGGCAGGCAGGCAGGTTTCCCTGTTCCGATCCGGCGAAGAGTTTCTCGAGATGGCAGGGCGCAACCGTGGTTTTCGGGAGCTTGACCTGTGCACGATGCTGATGCTGCAGCGGCTTTTTTTGGTGGAGAGCGCACTGCTTGATTCCCAGGCGGTTTTTGGCGGCAACACCTACATGCCGTTTTTGATCTGGGACCGGAACGCGACCTATTATTCTTCGGAGGATGTGCCTCAGACCAACTGCATCCGCATGAGGAGTAATTCGATCTCAAAGCGCTACCGCGTCGGGGATGCCGTGGCCGTGATGGATACCTGGAGCACATTTTTTTCGGAGAAGAGCGGCAATATGATGCGTGTGATAACCGGGCAGAAGACGGATGAGGAAGGGATGGTATGCCTTACCTTTTCCGGAACTCCGGTCGATCTTGCGGCACATGGAACCGGGATGTCCGAGCTGCCGGAGCATACGGGCTCGACGGACGGCCTTGCGGGAGGGATTGTCTCAAGGGAAACTTTTGAGCGGCGGCGCGCGCACGATGCATTCTGCTACCGGGGGATTGAGAATCTCTGGGGAGGAGTATGGGTGGTGCTTTCCGGCTGTGCGGTGAAGGACTGCCGGCTGCGTGTGGATTACCCGGACGGGAGGAGCGTGCAGGTTTCCTACGGGCTGCCAAAGCAGAATGTCAACCTTTCAAGCAAGCAGTTTGGCGACCCTGCCCGAATGTATGTGAAGCGGATGGGCTATGATCCGGAAAATCCGCTGATCGCGCTGCCGTGTGAGATCGGGGACGGTGCAGGGAATTGCAGCTACTATTGTGACGCGTGGTTTAACGAGGCGAATCCGGGTGAGGAATATATTGTCACGTACGGCGGGGCATGGGACAACATGGCATATGCGGGGCTGTTCGCGTTCCGGGCTTCTTTCCTGCCGGACAAACGCATAACGTTCAACGGGGCAAGGCTGATGAGCCGGGACGAAGAATTGTAAAACAGTGTGCCCGGACAGAACCCGTTTAATTTCCGGAAGACAGAGCGGGCGGAAATTCCAATGTCAGGGTTCGGTGACGGGAGGGCACACATGGAACTAAAAATAGGAGGCAAGAAGAGGTGTTTGTCGGACTGATTTCGGATATAGAACAAAAGGAAGCGCATAAGGAAATAATGCTTTGGGCACTTGGCAAGGCACTGAGGGAAAAGGGTGTACTGTCGGTGATCCTGCGCGAGCCGGCGCGATCCGGCAATACTTCAGGGTTTCTGGCACGGCAGATGGCGGTCTGTATGCATGACAGGGAACTGCTTGAGCGGTACGGGGTATTTCGCCAGCTTTCCGGTTTTGCCGGGGTAGAGGAAGAGCCGTGCCGGACATTTGAACGCTCTGTGTGGGCGGGGGGCAAAAAAGTACCGGTGTATGACAGGGCGCTGTTTTTGCTGCCGCAGCTGCGCTACCACGGGATATCGGAAAAGCCGGAGCTTGCAGAGCCGTACCTTTTTGTGGATGTCCGGAACCTGACAGACGAAGGGGCGGGTATGATCCGTGCTTTCGCTGAAAAGGAAAGGATTTTCCAAGTGGTCATGGTGCAGTATACCGGGACGGGGACGGACAATTTCGCGGACTGCAGTGCCAACAAAGAGAAGGCTGGATTGCGTTTGGTGGAATATATTTCACCGGAGGATACGCACAGATACCTCGGGGCACTCTGGATGTCCGCGGGCGTTGTGACGGACCGCTATGCGGGGACGGCGCTTGCCCTTGTCCATGAAAAGCCGTTTATTGCCGTGGGGAATTCAGGGGAGGAAACTTTAAAGACACGGGAGCTTTTGGAGCTTTTTCATATGACGGAGCATATATATGATTTAGGGGAAGAAAAGGTGCAGGATATTTCACCGTGTTTTTGGATCCGCGATGAGGTTTCGCTGCGCAAAGACCTGCGGGCACTGCGGGACGCGGAAAGTGCGCGCATGGCGGAAGAACTTTTGTTTGAGGATGCGGATATGCTCGTCAAATGCCCGGTCAAAATACCGGTCAGCCAGTGCAGCGCCTGCGGGGCATGCGAGGCGGTATGCCCCGCGGATGCCATCCGCATGGAGCCGGATGCGTACGGCTTCCTTCACCCGGTCGTGGATGAGATGCTCTGCGATGATTGCGGCTGGTGCAGTGACGCGTGCATCAAGCGGGGGCAGCGCCATCTTGTGCAGTTCCCGGACGAGAGCTACCCGCGCTTTTACATCGCGAGGCAGAAATCGGGGAATACAGGTGCGTATTCCGGCGTGTACGGGCAGTTGGTGCGTTATCTGATAAAAGAGCGGGATGCCGTGATATTCGGGAGCATCCTGGATGAGGAGATGAAGCCGGTTGTGGTCTGGACGCAGGATGCGCAGATGGCGGAGCGCTTTGCCGAGAAACGCTATCTTGTCAATGATACGAAAGCAGCGTTCCGAAAGGTGAAGGAGCTATTGGAAGCGGAACGTTTTGTGGTATACGTGGGGAGTGCCTGTGAATGCGCGGGTCTGAGGGGATATTTAAAGCGCCATTATCCGAAACTGTTTTTGTGCGAGCTGCTCTGCCATGAGACAATCTCCCACAAGACTTTTGGCCTGTATACTGACATGCTCACAAGGCGCAAGGATTCAAAGCTTAAGGATATCCGGTTTGGAGATTTTGAAGCCGGGACAAGGGCAGGGCGTTCGGTGCTGTGCACGCAGTATGAAAACGGGGAGAGCGGGCGGATGAAATATGCGCAGAGTAAATACATGCAGGCGATCGAGCAGCAGCTGACCGTAAATGAGGCATGTGCAAATTGTTCTTACCTTGGGAAAAAGAGGGTTGGGGATATCACGCTTGCCGACTTCCAGAAAAATGTTTCGGATGTGCCTAAGGCATGGGCGGAGGCCTGTGTGGCTATCGTGAGTACGGCAAAGGGGGGCAGGGTATTGGAACAGCTGACCGGTGTGGAGGCGGCACCGGTGGAATTTGACTCGGTTCTGCGCTTTTTGTACAAGAAAACAGCGGCTTTGCCGAACGAGCGCCCGGCGATGTTAAAGCTCCTGAAGGAAGGTGATTTGGCCGGTATTTTGAAAAACGCAGCAAAAAAGTGACTTCTTTTACAAAAAAACGTTGCGAATCGGCAAAAGAGTGTTATAATTATTAGATATTATAGCATTTTATTACTTTTGAGTTGTGAGGAAAGGGGTATCAGGATGAAGGAACTAAAGGACTATGTAAGGAGTATTCCGGATTTTCCGGAAAAGGGGATTATTTTCCGGGACGTGACGAGTGTGCTGCAGGATGCGCAAGGCCTGCACCGCTCCATCGACGAGATTCAGGCACGCCTTTCGGGGACAGAGTTTGATGTGGTGGTCGGTCCGGAATCCAGAGGCTTTATTTTCGGAGTTCCGGTCGCCTACAATCTGAACAAACCGTTTGTGCCGGTGCGCAAGAAGGGGAAGCTGCCGTGCGAGACGATCGAGGAGGAGTATGCGCTTGAGTACGGAACGGCGACAGTTGAGATTCACAGGGATGCGATCAGGCCAGGGCAAAAGGTCGTGATTGTCGATGACCTGATTGCCACCGGAGGAACGACAAAGGCGATCATCCGCCTGATCGAGCGTTTGGGCGGTGAGGTTGTGAGGGTTGTATTTTTGATGGAACTCGCCGGGCTCTGTGGAAGGGAGCAGCTGAAAGGTTATAACGTAGATTCCGTGATATGTTACGAAGGAAAATAATGTGGGCGGGCAAAAAGCAAATGCTTACATATAAAAATTCGAAATATGTTTAATCAGCACCCCATTTTCCGGGAGCAGTGTGGATGGAAAGTGTTTCCGCGATGACGGGCAGGGAGAAAGGGTGCGGAGCTTAAAATGGAACTGATAATTAGGAGGCCGATCATGGACGATGAAAAAGGGATCAAGCTGCAGGAAAAGAATATAGAGAATAAAGCACCCTTTGCAACGCCGAAGGACTTTACGAGCGTGGAGGAGCTGCATGATATTTTGATGCGGACAATTCGGAATTACCATCCTTCTACCGACCTGTCCATGATCGAAAAAGCATATCAGGTAGCCCTTAAGGCGCACGAGGGCCAGATGCGCAAGTCAGGGGAGCCATACATCATCCACCCGATCTGTGTTGCTATCATTCTGGCGGAGTTGGAGCTTGACAAGGAGTCTATCATAGCGGGTATCCTGCATGATGTTGTCGAGGATACGGTGATGACGGCGGAGGAACTTAGGGCGGAGTTCGGGGAGGAAGTTGCCCTTCTCGTGGACGGTGTCACGAAACTGACCCAGCTGAATTATTCCAAGGATAAGGTGGAGATCCAGGCGGAAAATCTGCGCAAGATGTTCCTCGCGATGGCGAAGGACATCCGCGTGATCCTCATCAAACTTGCCGACCGCCTGCACAATATGCGCACCATGCAGTACCAGACACCTCCGAAACAGATAGAAAAATCCCGCGAGACGATGGACATTTACGCGCCGATCGCGCAGCGCCTCGGTATCTCGAAGATCAAGATCGAGCTGGACGACTTATCGTTAAAATACCTTGAGCCCGAAGTTTACAAGGAGCTGGAGGAGCGCCTGGACTCAAAGAAAGAGGTGCGCGACCAGTTCATTGCCGATATCATTGTCGATGTGGGGGGACAGATTGAGGATGCGGGCATTCAGGCGAAGATTGACGGCAGGGTGAAACATTTTTTCAGCATCTACAAAAAGATGGTCAACCAGCATAAAAATTTTGACCAGATCTATGATATTTTTGCGATCCGTATCATTGTGGATACTGTGAAGGACTGTTATGCGGCCCTCGGGGTAATCCATGAGATGTATAAGCCGATCCCGGGGCGTTTTAAGGATTATATCGCGATGCCAAAAGCCAATATGTACCAGTCCCTGCACACGACCCTGATCGGGCCAAAAGGCCAGCCGTTTGAGATCCAGATCCGCACCTACGAGATGCACCGCACGGCGGAGTACGGGATCGCGGCGCACTGGAAATACAAGGAAGCCCAGAACGGGAAGACACCGGAGCGGACGGAGGAGGAGAAGCTGACCTGGCTGCGCCAGATTTTGGAATGGCAGCGGGATATGTCGGACAACCGGGAATTTTTAAGCCTGTTAAAGAATGATCTTGACCTCTTTTCCGACAGCGTGTACTGCTTTACGCCGACCGGCGATGTGAAAAACCTCCCGGCGGGTTCGACCCCGGTTGATTTTGCCTACAGCATCCACAGTGCGGTTGGCAACAAGATGGTGGGTGCCAGGGTGAACGGGAAGCTGGTCACCTTTGATTATGTGATCCAGAACGGCGACCGCATCGAGGTCATTACCTCGCAAAATTCCAAAGGACCGAGCCGCGACTGGCTTAGTCTTGTCAAGAGCACGCAGGCGAAGAATAAGATCAACCAGTGGTTTAAGGCGGAGCTCAAGGAAGATAATATCCTGCGCGGCAAGGAAATGATCCAGACATACTGCAAGACGAAAAACATCGTGTTAAGCGATCTGCTAAAGACCGAATTTATGGAAGTCTGCATGCGCAAATACGGCTTCCGCGACTGGGATTCCATCTACGCGGCGGTCGGGCACGGGGGTTTAAAAGAAGGGCAGATCGTAAACCGCCTCTTGGAGGAATATGAGAAGAAGCATAAAAGGGAAATCACGGATGAGCAGGTGCTCGAGGCGGTTGCGGAGATTAAGAATGACAAGGTGGCACAGGTGCATGGCAAAGGCGGCATTGTCGTGCAGGGCATCCACGATGTGGCAGTGCATTTCTCCAAGTGCTGTTCGCCGGTGCCGGGCGATGAGATTGTCGGTTTTGTGACAAGGGGCAGGGGAGTCTCCATCCACCGCACGGACTGCGTCAATGTGATGAGCCTGTCGGAGGAGGAGCGCGCGAGGCTGATCGATGCGGAGTGGAGCGCACCGTCAGGGGACACGGAAAATGCCCTCTACAATGCTGAAATCCGCATTTACGCGAACAACCGCAACGGTATCCTGCTTGATATTTCCCGCGTGTTTACGGAAAATGAAATTATCCTCAGCAACCTGACGGCGCGCACGAACAAGCAGGGGACGGCGACGATCAGCGCGGGCTTCGCGGTTGGCGGCAAGGAGCAGCTGGCGATGCTGATCACAAAGCTGCGGGGGATCGAGAGTGTACTTGATGTGGAAAGGACGACGGGATGATAACAATAGAGAAATTGGTCGTGGGATCCGTGATGACAAACTGCTACATCATTTATGATGAGGCAGAAAAAGATGCCCTTGTGGTCGATCCGGGAGCTGCAGCGGGAAAGATTGCGGAGAAAATCCGGGAAAGAAAACTGCATCTTCGCGGCATCCTGCTCACGCACGGGCATTTTGACCATATACTGGCGGCGGACGATGTGCGCAGGGAGTTTGGCGTGAAGCTTTTTTGCAGCGTGGAGGAGAAGGAGCTCGCGGCGGATCCGTGCCTGAATGCGGGTCAGCAGTTCGGGTGTGCCCGGGGGGTTCTGGCGGATGAAACCTTTACGGACGGGGAGATCCTCACCTTTGGGGCACTCACCGTCCGGGTGATCGCCACGCCGGGACATACCGGGGGAGGTGTCTGCTTTTATTTTGAGCCGGAGGGGGTATTGTTCTCCGGAGATACGCTCTTTTTTGAATCTGTGGGACGCACGGATTTCCCGACCGGGAACGCGGGGGTGCTGGCTGACTCCATCCGGGAAAAGCTGTTTTCTCTGCCGGGGCAGACACAGGTTTTTCCGGGGCACGGCCCGGCGACAAACATCGCGTATGAAAAAGAGAATAATGCATATGTGAATGAAGAAGGATACCTGTACTGATGTTTAAGATGATGATATGGGGCGTGGATTTTGAGCAGGATTTGAGGCCGCTCATCAAAGCGTTTTATCCCGGCTGTGATTTTGCGGTTCAAAAGGAAGAGATACGGGAAAATATCGGGGATACGGCAGAGTGGCTCGCGTTTTTAGGGCGATGCTATCCGCAGGTGCGCGAAGGACGGACGGAGAACGGGGGGCTGCTAAAGGTGCAGGAGACCGGGAAGGGCGAAGAGCCGCCGTGGGGACAGCGTGCCGCGGAGGACGGAAAAAATGAGGAACCTGCGTTTGTGCCGGACTTTGCTTTTTACCTGACGGGGGAGGAAGGCTACATGGCAGTCCGGACTGGGGAAGTGTGGCTTGCCGACGCGTTTTTCGGCATCCGCAGACAGGACGACCGCAGGGGTTACAAAAACGCGCTCATGCGCCCGCTCTACCAGCTTCTTGAGGAAGTGAGCGGCGTGCATCTGCCCTGGGGGATTTTAACGGGCATCCGCCCGACGAAACAGGTGCTCGCGCAGCTCGAGGAAGGGATTCCAGAGGAGGAGATTGCCCGCTTTATGCGGGAAGAATATTTTTGTACCGAGGAGAAGATCGCGACAAGCCTTGATGTGGCAAGGACGGAGCACGGGATTTTGCAGGGGATCGATTACCGGGACGGATACAGTCTTTACATCGGCATTCCGTTTTGCCCGAGCACCTGCTATTATTGTTCCTTTACTTCCTACCCGGTCGCCGCTTATGGGGGGCGCATGGAGGAGTATCTGGAGGCGCTTTTCAAGGAGATCCGATACGCGGGCGGGCGGGGGGCGGTTCCGGGGAAAAGCCTGCAGACCATCTATGTGGGCGGGGGGACACCAACGACACTCTCGGAGAGCCAGCTTGACCGGCTGTTTACCTGCATGGAGGAGCATCTTGACATGTCCCGTGTACAGGAGATCACGGTGGAGGCGGGCAGACCGGACAGCATCACGAAAGAGAAGCTTTCGGTCATCCGCGCGCATGGGATCTCCCGCATTTCGATCAATCCCCAGACGATGAAGCAGGAGACACTTGACCTGATCGGGCGCAGGCATTCGGTGGAGGAGATTGAGAAAACGTTTTATCTGGCGCGCTCCCTGGGTTTTGACAATATCAACATGGACATGATCCTTGGACTGGCCAATGAGACACCGGGGGATGTCGCAGAAACGCTCGCCCGCATCGGGAAGCTTGCACCGGACAATCTGACGGTACATACGCTGGCAATCAAGAGGGCAGCGCGGCTGAACACGAACCGGGAGGAGTACGAGGGATTAAAAGCGCAGGGCGTGCAGGAAATGCTGCGCCTTTCCCGTGAATTCGCGGCGGCGAACGGTTATCACCCATATTATCTGTACCGGCAGAAGAACATGACGGAAAATCTGGAGAATGTCGGTTATGCAAAACCCGGGAAGGAAGGGCTGTACAACATCCTGATCATGGAGGAAAAGCAAAGTATCATAGCGGTCGGCGCGGGCGCGACAACAAAATATGTCATGCCAAAGCAAGACCAGATCGAGCGGGTGGAGAATGTGAAGAGCCTGAAAGATTATATTGAACGCATTGACGAGATGATAGAGCGGAAGGAACATTTTATGTCCGGGCACAGGGGAGAGCTTTAAAATTTGGAAGAAAGGGTGCGACATGATGCAACGGGATTTGGATGACGGGCTGTGGTCCATCCTCCGGTCGGAGGATTCGATGGGCAACGATATGCTCGACGCGGTGGATCACGGGATTTTGGTGAGCAATCTTGCGGGGCTTCTGGCACAGGAACTTTGCTGCGGCGAAGCATTTTGTGAGGAGATCGTGAAGGCGGGGATGCTGCATGACATCGGGAAACTGCAGATTGGCAAATACCTGTACGGCCGCGATAATGCCGTGCTCCAGATCGAGGAGATGAAATATGTCAGGATGCATCCGCAGCTTGGCTATGAGAAGTTGTCAAAGATCGGCGGTTTTTCGGAGCTGATGCTTGCCGCGGTGCTCCACCATCATGAGAATTACGACGGGACAGGGTATCCGGGCAACATGCGGGGGGAGAAAATCCCGTTCGCCGCGAGGATCCTGCGCATCTGCGACGTGTACGCGGCCCTGATCTCGGAGAGGCCGTACCGGGCAGCGTTTGACAGCGTGGCGGCGGTGGAGATGATGATCGACGAGGTGCGGCATTTTGACATGAGGATTTTTCTGGCGTTTTTAAGTCTGGTTCATTCAGACCGCATGAAGGATATATTGTGGTTTGCAGAGACAGTCAATGAGAAGATCAGGCAGCGAGAGAATGTGAAAGGGGCAGTGGAATATGATAACACAAAGACCAAAGGGGACACAGGACTGGTATGGTGCTGACATCAATAAGCGCACTTGGATCGAGGCGAAGGCACGGGCAATCTGTGCGGCGTACCATATAAAAGAAATTATCACCCCCGCGTTTGAGCATACGGTACTGTTCCAGCGCGGTGTCGGGGAGACAACCGATGTTGTCCAGAAGGAAATGTATACTTTTATGGACAAGGGGAACCGGAGCGTGACCTTAAAGCCGGAGGGGACGGCGGGGGCGATCCGCGCGTATCTGGAAAACAGTATGTACGCCGACCCGCAGCCGACCAAATTGTTCTATTTTACGCAGGCATTCCGCTACGAAAAGCCGGAGAGCGGGAGGATGCGCCAGCACCACCAGTTCGGTGTGGAATTTGTGGGAGCGGGGAGTCCGCTTGCAGAGGTGGAATTGATCACGCTGCTGACCGGTTTTATCCGGGAGCTTGGGCTAAAGGATGCGAAACTGCACATCAACAGCATCGGCTGCAAAAACTGCCGCAGAACCTACAATGACGCACTGCTTGCCTATCTGAAACAGCATGAGGACTGTCTGTGCGAGACCTGCCGCGAGCGCATGGGGAAGAATCCGCTGCGCGTCATTGACTGCAAGGTGCCGGAATGCAAAAAGATTGTGAAGGACGCGCCGCGCACGATCGAGTATCTGGACGATGAGTGCAGGGAGCATTTTGAGGAGTTAAAGCACCTGCTTGACGAGCTTTCCATCCCGTACGAGATTGACACCGGGATCGTGCGGGGGCTTGATTATTACACGAAGACCGTGTTTGAGTTTGTAAATTCGGAAGGCTTTACGCTCTGCGGCGGCGGGCGCTACGACGGGCTGGTGCATGAGATCGACGAGAAGCAGGATATCCCGTCCGTCGGTTTCGGCATCGGCATCGAGCGCATCCTGTATTTCCTTGAGAAGGAGGGGGTCAGCCTTCCCGAACCGGAGCCGGTGACGCTGTATGTCGGTATTCTTGGGAACGAGGCGAAGGCACAGGCGTTCCGTCTGGTGACAGCCCTGCGCACCGCCGGGATCGCGACGGAAACGGATTACCTTGGGCGCAGTGTGAAAGCGCAGATGAAATATGCCAACAAGATCGGGGCGAAATATACCGTGATTCTTGGTGGGGACGAGCTTGCCGCAAATGCGGCATCGGTCAAGAATATGGAGACAGGGGAGCAGACCGGGGTCGCGCTTGATAAGTTCGTGGAGTTTTTTGCAAAATAGGGCGGAATTTTGCCGTGGCCTTTTTGGCCTGCCCCGGCAGGGATCCGCTGATATAAAGGGAAAGGAAGGATTGTAAGATGGCAGAATCAATGAAGGGACTGCATCGGACACACCGCTGTACGGAGGTGTCCGCCGCAAACATCGGGGAAGAAGTGACGGTGATGGGGTGGGTGCAGAAAAGCCGGAATAAGGGCGGCATTATTTTTGTTGACTTAAGGGACCGCTCCGGCATTTTGCAGATCATATTTGAAGAGGGCGATATCGGCGCGGAGGGCTTTGAAAAAGCATCCCGGCTTCGCAGTGAGTTCGTGGCTGCGGTTGTCGGGCGTGTGGAAGCGCGTTCCGGCGCGGTCAATGACAATCTGGCTACCGGGGATATCGAGATCCGCGCGAGAGAACTGCGCATCCTCTCGGAGGCGCTGACCCCGCCGTTCCCGGTTGAGGAGGATTCCAAGACAAAAGAGGAACTGCGCTTAAAATACCGTTATCTTGACCTGCGCCGGCCGGACCTGCAGCGCAATTTAATGCTGCGCAGCCGGGTGGCGACCCTGACGCGGCAGTTCCTCTCCGATGAGGGATTCCTTGAGATCGAGACACCGATGTTGTGCAAGTCCACGCCGGAGGGGGCGAGGGATTATCTGGTGCCAAGCCGTGTGCATCCGGGGAATTTTTATGCGCTGCCGCAGTCCCCGCAGTTGTTTAAGCAGCTTTTGATGTGTTCCGGTTACGACCGCTATTTCCAGCTTGCAAGATGTTTCCGCGACGAGGATCTGCGCGCCGACCGCCAGCCGGAATTTACCCAGATTGACATGGAACTTTCTTTTGTGGATGTGGACGATGTGATTGATGTCAATGAGAGGCTTTTGCAGAAACTGTTTTGGGAAGTCCTCGGCGTAAAGGTCACGCTCCCGATTCCGAGGATGACATGGCAGGAGGCGATGGACCGCTATGGTTCGGACAAACCGGATACCCGCTTTGGCATGGAGTTAAAAGATGTCAGCGGGGTCGTGAAGGACTGCGGCTTTTCGGTCTTTACCTCTGCCATCGCGGCGGGCGGAACCGTGCGCGGTATCAATGTGGGCGGTCAGGGTGAGATGCCGAGGAAGAAGATTGATGCGCTCGTGGATTTCGCGAAAGACTTCGGCGCGAAGGGGCTTGCTTACCTCGCGATCGCGCAGGACGGCACGGTGAAATCTTCCTTTACCAAATTCCTCACCGAAGAGCAGGTACAGGCCCTGATTGCGGCGATGGACGGAAAATCCGGCGACCTGCTGCTTTTTGCCGCCGACAAGAACAAAGTGGTGTACGATGTTCTCGGAAATCTGCGCCTTGAAATTGCAAAGAATCTTGACTTGCTGGATAAAAATGAGTATAATTTCCTCTGGGTCACGGAGTTCCCGCTGTTTGAGTACTCGGAGGAGGAAAACCGTTTTGTGGCGATGCACCATCCGTTCACGATGCCGATGGAAGAAGATCTGCCGATGCTTGTGGCCGAGCCGGGCAAGGTGCGCGCCAAGGCATACGATATCGTCTTAAACGGCACGGAGATCGGCGGGGGATCGGTGCGGATCTTCCAGAGTGATGTGCAGGAGCAGATGTTTGAGGCGCTCGGCTTTACGCGCGAGGACGCGTATGAGCGTTTCGGTTTCCTGTTAAACGCGTTCAAGTACGGTGTTCCGCCGCACGCCGGGCTGGCGTACGGGCTTGACCGCCTTGTCATGCTGATGGCAAAGGAGGATTCCATCCGCGACGTTATCGCGTTCCCGAAAGTTAAGGATGCGTCCTGCCTGATGACAGATGCTCCAAACGTGGTCGATGAGAAGCAGTTAAAGGAGCTTGAGATTGCGGTGACGGTTTAGCGCAAACGAGGTCTGTTCATGTCGAAAATGGTAATAAGTGTTTATTTGCTTACAAAAATATAAACAAATTATTAAAAAATGTTTGACATTGGCAGCGAAAGGTGTTATGATGATGTTGTTGCAATATAGAGTTGCACATAGAATTATTTTTTGGAGGAAGCACACATGAAAGGTACAGTAAAGTGGTTTAACAATCAGAAGGGATTCGGTTTCATCTCTGACGAGGAGGGCAATGACGTATTTGTACATTACTCTGGTCTGAACATGGAGGGATTTAAGTCCCTTGATGAGGGTCAGGCAGTGGAGTTCGACGTTGTTCAGGGCGCAAAGGGACCGCAGGCAACAAATGTAACCAAATTATAATCACCAAGTTTTTAGCGTACCTTTTTCTCATATAATTTGTAAAAATTTATAAAGGAAATTGTTCTATTGTTAGAAACGAAATGATTAAGGGCTAGCCGTAAGGGTAGCCCTTTTGGTTTATAAAAAGGTTTTTTTATCTGTACAAGGCAGGGGGTAGCATGGTATAATGTCCGAAGGGCATGATACCAGCGCCGGGTTGCCGGTTCACCTGCGGGGGACAATTTCCCTGGCGGGACCATGCGCATCCGCCGGAGGCATCATGCCCGGAGGGCATGGCATAATATTCGGCAGATATAAATGATGTTGGAAGCCGAAAGAATCTAACAGCGCGCATGCCGCGCGGAAATGAGGAGCTTATGGGTATCACAAAGAAAAGCTTCGGCGTGACAAAGGCCGGGGAAAAGACGACACTTTATACGATGACGAACAAGAATGGCATGAAGGTGTCGGTATCGGATTTTGGTGCGGTGATTGTTGATATCATTGTGCCGGACAGGGAAGGTAAGTTCGCGGATGTCAATCTTGGTTACGACGACGTGTCGGGCTATGAGGGGAACGCACCGGGATATGGTTCTTTTCTCGGACGTGTCGCAAACCGCATTGCCGGGGCAAAATTTACAGTGAACGGGAAGACCTATGAGGTCGAGAAGAATGACGGGGAAAATTGCCTCCACAGCGGGGGAAAGAGTTACAATAAATACATATATGATACGGAGATCATCGAGGAGAACGGCAGTATGACGGTGGAATTTTCGCGCTTAAGCCCCCATATGGAGCAGGGCTTTCCGGGCAATCTGGATCTGACCGTCGGCTATACACTCACGGATGACAATGAGCTTATGATCGAGTATTTTGCCGTTTCGGATGAAGATACGGTGCTGAACCTGACGAACCACTCATATTTTAACTTAAAAGGGGAGGGCAGCGGCACGGTGCTCGACCATCAGGTCTGGATCAATGCGGACCGGATCACGGCGACGGATGCGGGGCTGATCCCGACCGGGGAGTATACCGATGTGACCAGCACGCCGATGGATTTCAGGACGATGAAGAAGATCGGCCAGGACATCGGTGCAGATTATGAACCGTTGAAACAGGGCTTTGGTTATGACCATAATTATGTGTTAAACTACAGCCCGGCAGGAGGCATCTTTGATGGGGATGGTTCTTTTATGGACGGGGATGTGGAGAAGGTGGCAGAGCTTTACGAGGAGACAAGCGGACGTGTGATGGAGGTGTTCACCGACCTTCCGGGCATGCAGTTTTATTCGGCAAACCATATTGACGGTGTGGAAAAGGGCAAGGGCGGCAAGGTGTACCACAGCCGTGACGCGATCTGCTTTGAGACGCAGTTTTTCCCGAACACGCTGAATATCCCGTCCTTTCCGGGCGGCAGGATCGAGGGCGGCAAGGAGTTTGAGTCCGTAACGATTTATAAATTTTCTGTCCGCTGAATGGGAAACTCAAGAGGGTTACAGAAGCAATAATAAGAAGTTTAGTAGGAAGTTTAATATGACAGCAAAATGGGGGAAAGATTAAGATGGATAGCGCAAAAGAGAATAAATTTTCATCAAATGCAGAGAATTTTCAGGTCAAAGCGCGCCAGTACAGCGACCGTATCGAGCGCCAGATCCGGGCGAACCGGACAGTGGGAATCGGTATTTTGGCGCTGCAGGTATTCACGGGCGTGATCGCGATGATCGACGGCGCGCGCAGCGTGACAAAATCTATTATACTTGTGATGCTGCTCATTGCAATGGCGTGCACGGTTTTCAGTATGATCCGGCTTCAGAGGGAAAAGTCCTTCCGTTACATGTGCATCATGCCATTTATGGCGGCGAACATGCTCCTTGCGATCACGGCTAATAATGCGGGTGATGTGTACATGGTTGTTCCGGTGCTGATTGCGGCAGTCTTATATTACGATATGAAAATTGTAAAGATTATATGCGGGGAGATCGGCTGTGTGATCCTCCTGCGTATGGCAAACCTTGGCAGGATGGGAGCCATAGATACGGAACAGATCAGTATTGTATTTGTGCTGGTGATGATCATCATTGCCGCGGTGCTCGTGGTAAAATGGGTGAAACGTTTCGACCATGATTCGTACTATACGATGCAGGATGAGAAAAAGATGCAGCAGATCATGGTGCAGGATATTTTGGATACGGTGGAAAAAGTATCGCAGGGTACATCGGAAGTGACGGACCTTGTAAGAAAATTGCAGAGTTCTTCCAACCTTGTGTATAATTCACTTCAGGAGATCGCGACCGGCACCCAGATGACGGCGGATAATATCCAGGAACAAACGGTCATGACGCAGCAGATACAGGATGCGATCGGTGCCACACAGAAGCTCTCGAGTGATATGGTCGATCTGGCGAGGGATTCCGGACAGACCGTGGAGGAGAGCATGGATGTCATGAAGCAGATGCGGGAGCAGGCGGAGCAGACCAACGCGCGCAATGTCGAAGTCTCGGATTCGATGCAGCAGCTTCAGGAAAAGATGAAGGAAGTGCGAACCATCGCCGATATCATTTTCAATATTTCCAGCCAGACCAACCTTCTCGCGCTGAACGCGTCGATCGAGAGTGCGCGGGCAGGGGAGGCAGGCCGGGGTTTTTCGGTGGTGGCGGAGCAGATCCGCCAGCTTTCGGAGCAGACGAGGGAATCGACGGAGAATATCGCGAAGATCATCGGGGAACTCGCGGAGAATGCGAAGGCAGCGACGGAGGCCGTAACGGAATCCATGCGGGCAACCGAGGAGCAGAATACGCGCATTGATATGGCTTCGGACAGCTTTGCAAAAATCAGCAGGGATATGGACTGCCTTTCGCGCAATGTGGATGAGGTGGACGGCAAGATCGCGGCGCTCGCAAAAGCAAATGACAGGATCGTGGAAAATATCAGCCAGCTTTCGGCGACCAGCGAGCAGATCACGGCAAGCTCACAGGAAGCGGCGAATTTCAGCGAGGAAAACAGCAGGGAGGCGGACAACGCGACCATTTTGCTCAGCGGGGTGATGGAGACGGTGGGTCGTCTCGACCGCTATACGAAAAAGTAAAGAGTATTGATAAAATTGTAAGTGGTATATTCATTTATAAGTTTGTGTCCGTGCGGCATCCATAAACTTGGAAAATGCAAAAGCCGTACAGAAATGGGAGGTAACATGACAGGAAAAGAGATGATGACACCGGCATATGAGCTGATGTACGAGGAGGAACTGAAGGACAGCCACAGCCAGGGCGTGATGCTGCGGCACAAAAAGTCCGGCGCGCGCGTGTGTGTGCTCGCAAACGAGGATGAGAATAAGGTGTTTTCTGTTGGTTTCCGCACGCCGCCGCAGGACAGTACCGGGGTGGCGCATATCATCGAACACACGGTATTGTGCGGATCGGAAAAATATCCGTTAAAAGATCCGTTTGTAGAGCTGATCAAGGGTTCGCTCAATACCTTCCTCAATGCCTTTACGGCACCGGATCACACAATGTATCCGGTCGCAAGCTGCAACGACCAGGATTTTAAGAATCTGATGTCGGTGTATATGGATGCGGTGTTCCACCCGAATATCTATCACCACGAGGAGATCTTCATGCAGGAGGGCTGGCACTATGAGGTGTCGGACGGCGGGGAGCTCTCAATCAACGGTGTGGTGTACAATGAGATGAAGGGCGCGTTCTCCTCGCCGGAGCAGGTGCTCTGGAGAGGGATCATGCATTCTTTGTATCCGGACAATGCTTACGGTGTGGAGTCCGGCGGTGACCCGAAGAATATTCCGGATCTGACCTATGAGAATTATCTGGATTTCCACAGGAAATTCTATCATCCGGTAAACAGCTATATTTATTTGTACGGCAACATGGATGTGAAAGAGCGTTTGACCTGGCTGGATGAGGAGTACCTCTCCAAATATGACGCGATCGAGGTGGACTCCACGATCGCGCGCCAGAAGCCGTTCGGCGGCAGGAAGGAGATCGTTTCCACCTATCCTGTTGCCGAGGGGGACAGTACCGAGGGAAAGACTTATCTCTGCTACAATATGATGGTTGGCGACAGCTGCGACACGAAACTGTGCATGGCGATGGGCATTTTGAACCGCGTTCTGCTCTCGCCGGTGGGACCGCTCTATCAGGCACTTGTAAAAGCGGGTATCTCGCCGAATATCATGAGCATTTATGAGGACAGTTTACAGCAGCCGTTCTTCTCGGTCATTGCCAAGGATACCGACGAGGAGAAGAAGGAAGAGTTCCTTGCGGTGATCCAAAAAGAACTTGAAAGGATCGTAAAGGAAGGCGTGCCGGAGCGCTCGCTGCGCGCGGAGATCAACAACGCGGAGTTCCGTTACCGCGAGGCGGATTATGGCAGTTACCCGAAGGGGCTCATGATGAATATGATGATGTTCTCGACCTGGCTGTTTGACGACAATAAGGCTTTTGAATATCTGCGCTGCAATGACCTGTACGCGGAACTTAAGAAGGAGATCGGCACCGGGTATTATGAGGGATTGATCCGCAAATACCTGCTGAACCCGGAACACGCGACATTTTTCATTATGAAACCGGAGGCGGGGCTTACCGGCAGGAGCGAGCAGGAGCTGAAGGATAAGCTTTTGGCATACAGGGCAACCCTGAGCGAGGCGGATCTTGACGCGATCAGGGCAAAGCAGGAGGGGTTAAAGAAATATCAGGATACGCCGGATCCGAAAGAAATCGTTGAGAAGCTCCCGATGTTAAAACGCTCGGATGTGAAGAAAGAGGCACTGCCGATCCTTTCGAAGGAACAGGAGGCTGCCGGCATCCGCGCGGTGACGCAGGATGTGTTCACGAACGGTATCGCGTATGTGCAGATGCTCTTTGACGCGGACGAACTGACAAAAGAGCAGGTGCCGTATCTCGGGCTCCTTGCGACCGTGCTCGGCTATGTTGACTCGGAGCATTATACGTATCAGGAATTTGACAATGAGATGAAGATCGAGACGGGCGGTATCTATACGAGCGTTGAGACTTATCTGAGGAACGGCGATGTCTCCTATTACCGCCCGGCGTATGTATTTTCTGCCAAGGCGATGTACGGCCAGCTCCCGAAAGTGTACGGGCTTATAAATGAGATGATACACTGCACCAAATTTGAGGATACCGTGCGCTTAAAGGAGATTGTCATGGAGCTGCGCTCCAGAAAACAGATGGAGCTGATGCAGATGGCCCACGGCATGGCGATGCGCAAGGCACTTTCCTGCCAGTACGAAAATTCTGCATTCCACGACATGGTAAGCGGTATCGGTTATTATCGTTTCCTCTGTGACCTCGCGGAGAATTTTGACGCGAAGGCGGAAGAAATCACGGCACAGTTAAAGAAAATCTGCGAGGTTCTTTTCAAGAAAGAAAATGTGTTAGTGAGCATTACGGCGGAGACGGAGGGCATCGAGCACGCACTTACCGGGCTTGAGGATGTGTCAAAGCTACTTTCCGGAAAGGGGCGCACCGGGGATATCCGCGTGCGGGGCGCGAATTTCGGATTTGTGCTCGGGCGCAAAAAAGAGGCCTTTACCTGCCCGGGACAGGTGCAGTATGTGGCAAAATGCGGCACTTACGCGGGCACGGGCGTTGAGCCGAACGGGGCGATGAGCGTCATGAACAAGATTCTTTCGATGGATTATTTCTGGGACAGGGTCAGGGTACATGGAGGCGCTTACGGCTGCATGTGCAATTTCAATGACATGAACCGCAGCTATACGCTTGTCTCCTACCGCGACCCGAATCTGAGGGAGACGGTTGAGGTCTTTGACCACGCGTGGGAATACCTGCGCGATTTTGATGCGGATGAGCGGGATATGACGAAATTTATCATCGGAACCTTTGGCGACCTTGATGCACCGCTTTCCCCGAGGGCGCTCGGCAACCGGTCCTTTAACCTGTATCTTTCGGGCACCACGTATGAAGAGATCCAGAAACTGCGCGATGAGAGAATCCATGCGACACCGGCCGACATCCGCGCGTACGCGCCGCTTTTTAAAGCGGTGATGGAGCAGGATTGCCTTTGTGTGGTCGGCAGCGAGGCAAAGGTCGCGGACGCAAAAGAGCTCTTTGACAATGTGGAGGCATTCATGTAAAAAGGGGAGCCGAAGGGTTTGGGAATGCTTGCCGAAAATGAACCCTCAGGGGCATTCCCCCCGGATCTGCCGGCAGGATGCAATCCGGTGCTATAGCCGGGCGGGAGGCTGCCGCACAAGGGGAATCCTTGCGGCAGCCTCCCGCCGTTACACACAACATACTTATATCAGCAGAATGTGAGGGAGCATGGACAAAACATATAAATCCGGGTTTGCTGCCCTGATCGGGCGGCCGAATGTCGGGAAATCAACGTTGATGAACCTTTTGATCGGGCAGAAAATCGCGATCACTTCCAATAAGCCGCAGACAACGCGCGACCGCATCCAGACTGTGTACACGGAAGAGCGGGGACAGATAATTTTTCTTGACACGCCGGGCATCCATAAGGCAAAAAACAAGCTTGGCGAGTATATGGTAGATGTGGCACAGCGCACACTTTCCGAGGTGGATGTCATTCTTTGGCTCGTGGAGCCAACGACCTATATCGGGGCGGGGGAGCAGGCGATCGCCGGTAAGCTTGCGCAGCTATCCGTTCCCGTTGTGCTTGTCATCAACAAGATCGACACGGTAAAGAAGGAAGAGATATTAAAATTTATCGCAGCGTACAAGGATATTTTGGACTTCGCGGATATCGTGCCGGTTTCCGCGCTCAAAGCGGAGAATACGGGCTGTCTTGTCGATGTGCTTTTTTGTTATCTGCCGGAAGGGCCGATGTATTATGACGAGGATACGGTGACGGACCAGCCGGAGCGTGCAATCGTGGCGGAGCTTGTGAGGGAAAAGGCACTGCGCCTGCTCTCCGACGAAATACCGCACGGCATTGCCGTTCAGGTGGAGAGCATGAAGGAACGTCCGGGCGGCAGGCTGGTTGACATCGAGGCGACTATCGTCTGTGAGAGGGATTCCCATAAGGGGATCATCATCGGCAAACAGGGCGCGATGCTAAAAAAGATCGGCATGCAGGCACGCGCTGGGATGGAGGGTCTGCTGGGGCGGAAGGTGAATTTAAAGCTCTGGGTGAAGGTCCGCAAAGATTGGCGCGAAAACGACACGATGCTGAAAAATTTCGGATACCAGTCCGGGGATTGATGCTTTCCATTTTTTAGATAGTTTAAAAATATTTTGTTGCGGTTACTCTATTTGTGTAAATGATCAGGAAAAAACAGCGGCTTGCCATGATGTGGGGAGCCGCCGCGGGCAAATAGGGAGGCGCGCTATGAGGAAGCAGGAAAATTACTGGAGAAGATTCGAACAGACAGGCGGTGTGCAGGATTACCTGAACTATACGGCATGTGCGAGGGAGTCATACGGTATGCCGGAAGGGTATGGCATGCCCGGTATGTATGGTATGCCGGAAGAATATGGAATGCCGGGCAGCGGCGGGCTGCGGGATATTTATCCGGAGGAATACGATGAGGAAGATGAGGTAGAGGACGATGATTGGGACGCTCACCGTGAATGGGATGGTGCTTTCGGCTATGCCGATGGGAGAATACGATAAGCGGCTGACGATATTGACGGTGGAGCGCGGCAAGATCAATGCATTTGCGAAGGGAGCGAGGAAGCCAAACAGCTCCCTTCTCGCATGCAGCCAGCCATTTTCCTACGGGGAATTTACCGCCTATGCGGGAAGGGATTCCTACACCGTGACGAACGCGGTCATCAGCAATTATTTTCCGGAGCTCCGGGAGGACTTGGAACGTCTCTATCTGGGGATGTATTTTTGTGAGTTTGCCGACTATTTTACGAGGGAAGGCAATGACGAGCGCGAGGTTTTGGGGCTTTTGTACCAGTCGCTGCGGGCGCTTGGGAGCGGCAAGTTTCCGGCCGCCCTTGTACGCAGGGTCTATGAGCTGAAATTGGTCAGCATCGAGGGGGAAGCGCCGCAGGTATCCCACTGTGTTCATTGCGGGAAAAGAGACGGGGGGGGACTGTCTTATTTTTCTTTGGAAAAAGACGGCATCCTGTGTGATTCCTGCGCGCGGGGGTTAACGCGGAATGCTTCTGGGCAGAGGGCAGAAGCGGAAAAAATTTCAGGGGGCGGGATGTCGGGCGGGTCAAAGCCGCTGAGCGCGTCAAAGCCATTGAGCGCGTCAAAGCCGCTGAGCGCGGCTTGCCTGTATGCGATGCAGTATGTGGTCGGCACACCGAGCACGAAACTTTACCGCTTTTCTTTAAAGGACGAAGTGCTGGCGGAGCTTGGCGAGATTGTAGGGCGTTACATAAAAAAGCATGTCGGGCGGGAAATGAAGACTTTGCAGGTGCTGGAGACGATGGGGTTTTCATGATGCCGCCCTTTGGCGGGATATGCCTGCCATACAGGCTCTGGCATTTGGCGGGGATGGGCGCAGGATGGGCGCGTTTGGCCGCGGCCGGACGGGTAGAAGGGGAGGGAAGCAGATGGGAAAGAAGCTTTCGCAGATGAGCCTGGCAGAACTCTGGCAGTTGTTCCCGATTTTTTTGACCGGCCATAAAGATTGTTGGGCGGATTGGTATCAGGAAGAGAAAAAATTGCTGAATAAAATATTGCCGGAGGATAAGATTGTGCGCATCAGCCATATCGGGAGCACCTCGGTCGCCGGGATCTGGGCAAAACCGATCATCGACATTTTGGTGGAGGCGGCGGAGGGCTCCGTGCTCCCAGAGATCGGGGGCTGCCTTGCGGGGAATGGTTATCTGCTGATGTCGGAGGGGGAGACGCGGCTGTCCTTCAACAAAGGCTATACGGAACAGGGGTTTGCCGAGCGGGTATATCATTTGCATTTAAGGTATGCAGGGGACAATGATGAATTGTATTTCCGGGATTACCTGATGGAACATCCCGATGTGGCGGGTGAGTATGAGCGGATGAAGATCCGGCTGTGGAAGAAATACGGGCACGACCGGGACGGCTATACAAATGCGAAGAACAGTTTTGTTATGCAATATACGAGGGCGGCGAGGCAGCTGTACGGAGATTGTTATGACAGGGTATAAAAGCTGTGAATGAGATTCGGGCAGGAGAAGAAAAAGGGCAGACAAACATGGATTTTTCCCATTGTCGGGTGAAAAGCTTGGCGGGGGAAGAGAATCCCGGTTTATCCGCCCTTTTTGTTTTTTTGTAAAAACCCTTGACAAACCCGTTCATATACTGTATATATAAACATATACAGTATATGAACGGGTTTGTTGCGGCGCAGACAGGGCGGGTAACCGGGTACTGGAACGGTGATAGCTGGGAAGGGGGGATCAGTCATGCTTCAACTGGAACATGTAGAGAAGCGATTGGGGAATTTTAAACTTTCGGACATAACCTTTGAGCTGCCCAAAGGTTATATCCTTGGGTTAATCGGAAAAAACGGTGCAGGAAAGACAACATTATTGCACCTGCTGATGGGGTTATATACTGCCGATGCCGGCAAAATCCGGGTGCTTGGGGACGATCCGAAAACGCAGGAGGTGCGGGTAAAACGCCGGATCGGGTGGGTACTTTCGGAAGATTTATTTGGGGCGGGGCAGACGCTTGGCGGCAATGCGGACATGTACGGGAAGTATTATCCGGAATATAGCCGCGCAAAGTTTCTGGAATACTGCTATCGCTTCGGGCTTTCGCCAAAGCGCCTGCTCGGGAAATGCTCCAAGGGGGAAAAGCTGAAGTTCCAGTTTGCCTTCGCTCTCTCACACGCGCCGAAACTTTTGCTGCTGGATGAGCCAACCGCGAGCTTTGACCCGGAATTCCGGGACGAGTTTTTTAAGGTCATCACAGAGTTTATCTCAGATGGGGAGCGCGGGGTAGTCTTAGCGACACATCTGACCGCGGATCTTGACCGGTATGCGGATTATGTGGCGATGCTGGAGCAAGGGAAGCTGGTTTTTTGTATGGAGCGCTGCGAGCTTGCGGATGCGTACCGTATTGTTTCGGGGGAGGAATACAAGCTGCGCCTTTTAGGGGACAAAGTCCTCTCGGTGGAGAGCGGGAAGTACGGCGCGAAGGCATTTGTAAAGCACAGCCGGCGCATGGCCTATGATACAGCGCTTTGTGTGAGTGTGCCGACGCTCGAGGAGATCATGTTTTACCATGCCATGTGGCAAAACGGGGCGGGTTTTACCGGGAATTTGAGGAAAGGATGAGGTGTGTCTGATGTGGAAAATGGTTGCTGGTGATTTGTATCATGGGTTCAAACCCGGTTTTAAGCGCTTTATGAAGCAGACTGCGTATATTTTCCCGATGATCTTCTGGAATCTGCTTATAGCCCCGTTGATTTTGGTATCCGGGCAGTACATACTGCTGTATTACGCAGGGATGCTGCCGATGATGTCCGCGGTGATACTTTTCGGCGTATATGCAGGGACGGTGAATAAAGTGTTTTATCTCTGCCCGCTTTCGGGGGATGAGCGCAGGAAGTATTTTGTAGTTTCCTGGGGAATCCGCGCCGGGCTCCCGGTTTTCTTTTCCCTTTTATTTGAAGCAGTGCTTTGTCTGCTAAACCGGGTCTCCTTACAGACAGCTTTTCTCGTTGTTTTGACCGTGGCATTTTTTTCGGCGGCAATGAGCGTGTATGCGGGCTCCATGAACCGAAACAGTTCCGGGGCGGCGCGGTCAGGCGGGATGCCGGCCGGCTATACGGCATGGGGGGCCGTCATCTTGATGCTTGGGATCTTTGCAATGTTTTTTTTGACGGCACTGGTCGGTGATGTAAAAAAGCCGAGGTTTAACGGGATGGTGACCGTATTTATGTGGATGCTGTTTTTTGCCCACGCGCTGGCCGTGCTGTTCGTAACCGCAAGATATTTCCGGAGGGCGATAGGGTGCATGGTCTGTTACGAGAACGGGAGGAAGCGGGAGCTTTAAGGCGTTGCGCCGGTGCAGGCGCGCGCGGGAGGGCATACCGGATAGCGGGAAAGGCGGAGAATATACATGAAAATATTGATCCGGACACAGGGAACACTTGCAATTTATGAGCAGATTGTGGATCAGCTGAAAAATGCGGTATTGACGGGTGAGCTAAAGGCGGGGGAGGCACTACCCTCCATCCGGGCATTGGCGGGGGAGCTTGAGGTCAGTGTGATCACGACAAAGCGCGCGTACGAGGAACTGGAGAAGGATGGGCTGATCCGCTCCGTACCGGGGAAGGGGTTTTACGTGTGCGAGCATAACAAGGATTATCTGAAGGAAAAACAGTATATTGTTTTGGAGCGGCGGCTGTCGGAGGTGCTGGCGGATTGCCGCAAGGCAGGGATGGGAAAGCAGGACGTTCTCGAAATGGTGGGGGCGCTGTTTGAGAATCCGTAAGGGGAAATAACAAAAGGAGGCGATGGGCATGTTGTTGGAGTTTCAGAATGTCAGTGGGACGGGACGTGGTTTTTGTTTAAAGGATATCAGTTTTGGGGTCGAGGCGGGCTATTTGTTGGGAATTGCCGGGGAAAACGGCGCGGGCAAGACGACCCTGCTGCATTATATCGCGGATGGGAAGAAGCATTACACCGGCTCCATCCGGTTTCAGGGGCAGGAACTGCACACTTCCCATACAAAACTGTTGAGCCGGATTGCTTTCGTGGCGGACGAAGTACCATTTTTTAAGAAATACAGCGGCAGGCAGAATGCAAAGCTGCTCGCGCCGTTTTATGCAGAGTGGGACTGGGAACTTTTTGAGCAGGCAGCGGGGGAGGTCAGCTTGTCCACCGGGGCAGGGCTGACCCTTGATACGCCGCTAAAAAACCTCTCGCGGGGGGAATACCTGCGTTTCCAGATGGCATTCGCGATGGCGCACCATACGAAGCTGTATCTGCTCGATGAGGTGACCGGGGGCATGGATCCGGTGTTCCGCAAGGAATTTTTCCGGCTGCTTCACCGGATTTTGCAGCAGGAGGACACTTTGATCCTGATGACGACCCACATCGAGGAGGAGATCAGGGAAAAGATGGATTACGTGGGAATCCTCACCGACGGGAGGATGGAATCGTTCGGGGAAAACGGGGAAGGTGCGGGAAGCAGGGGATGAGCAGGATGCGGCGGGAGGAAGAAAAACGGGCGGGATTTTGTGCGGGGAAGAAACCGGATCCGGAGGATATTAAAAGGAATCTGTGGGAGGAAACAGGGTTTAAGGAAAAAAGGAGGCTGCGGGATGGAAAAGGGATTAAAGGAAACGAGGGAGAGGGAGGCGCGGGATAAGGAGTTTGCAAGGGTTAGCAAGGAGCGGATCCGGGTTTTTGACAAAAATCTGGTATCCATGGACAGGGAGATGATGTTCGTCTATAAATTCCTCAATATCATCATGAGTATTTTCGGGTGTTTTATGATGATTTTTCCGGTAGGACCTGCCGCCGACCCGGATCTTAGGGTGCTTTATGTGCTTGCCTGGATGTTTCTTGGCATGGCGGTCTGGGAGCGGATGCAGCCATATGTGAACGTGGTGGGGGAAGGGCGTGTATCAAAGATACTTGCCTGTCATCCGGTGGAAAAAAGGCTTGTGCGCCAGGTACGCAGGGAGTATCTGCGGCGGTATTTGTTTCAGATAGGGGCGGTATGCCTTGCCGCCCAGCAGCTTGGAGCCCTGTTAAACGGCGCTTGGTCGCCGTGGAACCTGATCTATCCGGCAGCGGTGATCCTATCCCTGTATCTGGTGGGTATCTTACAGATTGGCTGGAAGTGAAATTATATAATAAATTGCGGAACATAGGCGTAAGAATTGCAGCATCTTTTTAAAATAGTCCGATTTTTCTGTACTTTTTACCGACAATATGCTACAATCATCTGATAGACGGGATGTTAGTCCGTATGGTCAAAGGTGGTGGTGCAGCTGGTTACGCGAAAATATTTTTCAATAAGAAGAGTTCAGCCCGGGATGGTGATCGACCAGGCTATTATCGACCGGGCGGGGCGCGTATTGGTTGCGCGCAAAAGTGTTTTGGACGATTATACGATCGAGGCACTGAAAAAGATGGGAGTGCCGGGGGTCTATATCCGTGAGGGAGAGGAAGAAGCACAGGAGGAGGAAAAGCCCGCGCCGCTCCCGCCTGCGATGCAGCAGAAATTTGAGAAGGAATGTGTGGCGGACCGCTCCAAGGTAAAGCTTTCCGAGAGCGTGCGCAAGCGCGTCGAGGAGGGCATCAAGTATCTGTATCAGGATGTTGGTTCCCCGGATTTTACGGATGCGACGAAGACGGTCACAAATGACCTGATGAAGGCGATTGATGACAATGACGCAGTTGCGGTCGATATCAGTGCGCTCAAGGTGAGCGATGAATATACCTTTAAGCACAGCGTGGATGTGGCGACCATGTCGATGATCGTTGCGAAGCGCTACGGTTTTAACGAAAAGCAGGTGTATGAGATCGGTATTTCGGGGTTGCTGCATGACATCGGAAAATCCCAGATCCCGAACGAGGTATTAAACAAAGCGGGAAAGCTGACGGATGAGGAATTTGCGGTGATGAAGCAGCATTCGGTGTTCGGCTACCGGATCTTGTCAAAGAAGGACGATCTGTCCAATGACATCAAGCTCGGTGTCCTGCAGCACCATGAGAAGCTGAACGGCAAGGGATATCCGCTCGGTGTTGCCATGCCGAAGATCAACATTTTCGCGCGGGTCATTTCGGTGGCGGACATTTATGATGCGCTCGTGACGGAGCGCCCGTACAAAAAGCCGTTTTCCCCGCGCGACGCGGTGGAGATGATCATGTCCATGACGAGCGAGCTTGACGTGGAGGTGATGCGCTGCTTCATGGAGAGCGTGATCCTCTACCCGGTCGGGACGGATGTGGCGTTGAGCAACGGCGAGAACGCGCGGGTAGTGGAAAACAGCCCCCTTACGGCGCTGCGTCCGAAGGTGCTCGGGCTTACGACGGGGAGGGTGTACGACCTGGCGAATGATCTGGGGTGTGCAAATATTATAATTTTGTAGAGATTAGGAGGAAGAATCATGTTGTACCTGCCGAAACCGATCTCGGATTTCCTGTCTGCGGCAGACATAGAACCCGTAAGCGGGGGGATGTCCGCGGCGGATGTCTACCGCTGCAAGAAGCCCGGGGAGGGGGAGGCTGCAGTCTTTTATCTGAAAACAGAGGCGTGGCGTAAGTCGGTGGCAGACGAGCACCTTCTTTACCGCTGGCTTTATGAGGGAAAACGGCTGCCCGTGCCCGAACCGCTGTTTTGCCTTGAGGA
>ERZ808040.174-NODE-174-length-63708-cov-5.463673_pt1 | contig 63708 bp, 47 predicted proteins | sample MGYA00380191_ERZ808040 | MGnify/ENA primary metagenome ERZ808040 (study PRJEB31490, sample SAMN06133395) | mouse gut metagenome | isolation source: J6 | host: mice | place: China: Chengdu | collected 2015-05 ...
AAAGAGTTCCGGTTATTTTTACCGGAAGATGAAGGAGGAAAAACAAAAGATACGCGAGGAGGAACAGCAGAGGGCGCGCGCCGAGATGCGGGCGGCGAAGCGTTACGAGAGCGGGGAGGAGCAATATCTGGGTGAGGATGACTTGCTTCGCTCCGAGCAGAAGCGTTTTTATCAGGCTCCGCACGAAGAGGGGAGCGAGCCAGGGGACGAATGAGACAGAGAAATCCGGGTGTGCAGGGGAGGCTGCCCGGAGGGAGGAACGGTGAAAACAGAAGGAGGGAGGAACGGTGATGGGAGGAATCCGGACGTTTTTGGATGAGTACCTGATCCGGCTGACAAGGCTGAAAGTCGGGGATATTATAGAGATATTGATCATTACGATGATCATCTATTATTTCCTGCGTTGGATCAAGACAACAAATGCGTGGTCGGTCTTAAAGGGGCTTCTGATCCTTTTCATGTGTTGGCTGGTTGCGTATATTTTTGATCTCCACGCGATTCAATGGCTTTTTGTGAACGCGGTCGGGGTAGGGATCACCGCACTGATCATACTGTTCCAGCCGGAACTGCGCAGGGTGCTTGAGCAGCTTGGGCAGAAGGAGCTTGTGCCTTCGTTTTTCGGCGGCAGCGGTGCGGCAGATCAGGAGGCATTGACACAGGAAGACATAGACGAGATCGTACATGCCGTCTACCAGATGGCGAAGGAGAAGACGGGCGCGCTGATCGTGATCGAGCGCCAGATCAGCCTGCAGGACCGGGTGAAAACAGGGATCATCATCGATGCCAATATCTGTTCCGGGCTGCTGATCAGTATTTTTGAAGAGAACAAGCCGCTCCATGACGGTGCGGTGATCATCCGGGGAAGGAAGCTTGTGGCGGCGACCTGTTATCTTCCGCTCTCGAGCAATATGCAGCTGAGCAAGGAGGTCGGGACGAGACACCGCGCGGCGGTCGGGATCAGCGAGGAGACGGACAGTTTTACGGTGATCGTTTCGGAGGAGACGGGGAAAGTATCCATTGCCAGAAATGGTGAACTGATCCGCGGGCTTTCCGGGGACCGGCTGAAAAAGGAGCTCTGCGCGCTTCAGACGGCACCGGAGAAAAAGAAGGGAAGATTTTCTTTGCACAGGAAGGAAAAAAAGGTCTGAGGGGTTTATTATGAGTGAGATTCGAAAGCAAACGGAGGACGGGCAGCAGGGGACGGACAATAAGCTGTTTCGGCATATAAAAGCCTTTTTTTCGGGTACGGTCGGGGTATTGAAGAAGAACCTGAGATGGAAGTTTTTGTCTTTGCTGGTTGCCGTGCTTGTCTGGGTGACGATCATGAACATCGACGATCCGTATATCACGGTGACGGTTCCGGATGTTCCCGTGACTTCGCTGAATGAGAGTGTGCTTCAGGAACAGGGCAAGATCAGCGATATTGAGAGCGGGCGGACAGTCACGCTGAAAGTACACGCGCCAAGCTCGATCGCGGAGAAGCTGACGGCGCGTGATTTTGATGCGGTGGCGGATTACCGGCAGATGTCGCTTGTCTATGCGGTGCCGATCCAAGTGTCTGTGCGGAGGGAAAGTCCATATAATAAAGAGGATATAGATATCACGATTGAGTCGAAAGATCCGGAAGTTATGACGCTTACCCTTGAGGATTATACCAGTGAGACATTCCGCGTGGACATCCAGACTGTAGGGGAAGCAGCAGAGGGCTATTATGTATCCAATATGGTTGTGAAGCCGAATCTTGTACAGATTTCCGGGTCGGAAAAGCAGATTGACCGCATCGAGCGCGTGGCGGTTGAAGTCGGCACAGGGCAGGTGAAGAAGAGCTTTGAAAGGCAGGCAGTGCTCCGCGCATATGACAAAAACGGATACGAGATTGATGCCTCAACGATTGAGTTTGACACAAAGGAGGCCAATGTGGAAGTGACGGTGCTTCCGGTCAAGAAGATCCTGCTTTTGATCACGACGGAAGGAGAACCGGCGTACGGTTATGAGTGCACCGGCATCCAGCATGTCCCGACCGAGATCATGATTGCCGGGAAAGCGGAGGATCTGGAAGAAATTTACTCCATGACGATTCCGTTTGACATTAGCATGCAGAGCAAGGATTATGGTGCGAAACTGAATATTGAGACTTACCTGAACGAAAACTATGGCGGGAAATATGTGCTCGTTGACGATGAAAAGTATGTTACGGTGACTGCATATATTGAAAAGCTCCCGACAAGGGATTTTAAGGTCAGCCGGGACGATATTTCCGTGGTTGGCCTGCAGGAAGGGTATGATCTGGTCTACACGACAAAGAGCGGCATCAATATCAAGGTACTGGGCAGGGAGGAGGAACTGAACAAGCTGACGGCGCAGAGCCTGAAACTCTATATTGACGTGACGGATTACGGCCCCGGAACTTACTATGTTTCGGTGTGTTCCGACACGGATGCCTTTGTGACTGTGCGCACCGGGACGATCGGCATTAAGATTATTGAGGCGGTGAACACCTTTGTTGTCGATGACAAGGGAGAGGAACCGGACGGGGAAGCAGTGGATGAGAAGGAGCCGGAGGAAGCAGGGAATTTTGAAGGCTGAGCTTACCGGGTAAGGCCAGGGATGATGCATCGGTGGTAAGGAAAGGTCGCCCCGTGGCGGCAGAAAGCGAGGGGAGAATGTTGAATTATAAGAGATATCGGAAAAATCCGGTGGTGGTTTACCCGGAGCGCGAATGGCCGGGCAGGGAGATCGTTAAAGCTCCGGTCTGGTGCAGTGTTGACCTGCGCGACGGCAATCAGGCGCTGACCGAGCCAATGGTGGTTGAAGAGAAGATTGAGTTTTTCAATTTGCTGGTAAAGCTTGGATTTAAGGAGATTGAGATCGGGTTTCCGTCCGCGTCGCAGATTGAATATGATTTCCTCCGCCAGTTGGTTGACCGCAAAATGATCCCGGACGATGTGACCGTGCAGGTTCTGACACAGTGCAGGGAGCATCTGATCGCGCGCACCTTTGACGCGATTGAGGGCGTGAAGCAGGCGGTGGTACATATTTATAATTCCACCTCCACTTTGCAGCGTGATGTTGTTTTTGGCATGGACCGGGGAGAGATCATAAAGATCGCGACTGACGGAACCAAATTAGTGAAGGAATATACGAAGGCATTTCCGGGTAAGATAATACTGGAGTATTCGCCGGAGAGTTTTACCGGCACTGAGCTTGACTTTGCTCTTGAGATCTGTACGGCGGTGCAGGAGGTGTGGCAGCCGGATCAGGATAATAAGCTGATCATCAACCTGCCATCCACGGTGGAGATGAATACTCCGAATGTGTATGCCGACCAGATCGAGTGGATGTCAAAGCACATGAAAGACCGCGAAAACATCATTCTTTCCGTGCATCCCCACAATGACCGGGGCTGCGGCGTAGCGGCGGCGGAGCTCGCGCTGCTCGCAGGTGCCGACCGGGTGGAGGGAACGCTGTTCGGCAACGGGGAACGCACCGGAAATGTTGATCTCCTCACGATCGCGTACAATATGTTTTCACAGGGAATCGATCCGGGGCTTGCCCTGGAAAATATCCGTGAGATCGCGGATGTGTATGAGCGCTGCTGCAAGATGCCGGTTCCGGCGCGCCATCCTTATGCCGGGCAGCTTGTGTTCACGGCGTTTTCCGGTTCGCACCAAGATGCGATCAATAAGGGTATCAAGGCGATGAAGGAGCGGGGCAGCGAAATCTGGCAGGTGCCGTACCTTCCGGTTGACCCGGCGGATATCGGCCGGACATACGAGCCGATTGTGCGTATCAACAGCCAGTCCGGCAAGGGCGGTGTGGCATTTATTATGGAGACGTACTTTGGCTTTAAACTGCCAAAAGGAATGCACAAGGAATTTGCAGATGTCGTCCAAGTGATCACGGAGAAGCAGGGCGAGGTAGGACCGGAACAGATCATGTCGGAATTTAGGGCATGTTATCTGGATAAAAAAGAGCCTTATCATTTCCGCAGGAGTTCTTTGGAAGAGATCGCGATGGGGGAGAATGACTATGATACCCGCGTGACGGCCGGGTACACATACAATGGCGAGGAGCGCAGTTTTACCTCGATCGGCAACGGACCGATCGACGCGTTAAAGCGCGGCCTTTCAGCGGAATGCGGCATGGAGCTGCGCCTGCTCGACTACAATGAGCATGCGCTGCAGGAAGGCTCGACGGCGCAGGCTGCCGCCTACATTCACCTGTTGGATGTAAAAAGCGGAAGAACGACGTTCGGTGTCGGTGTAAGTTCCAATATCACGCGGGCATCGTTCCGGGCGATTTTCAGTGCGGTGAACAGATTGCTGGCGCAGAAGGATTGATAAACTATGGCATGAAGTCCGGAAGGGAAGTCTTTGGGGCTGTTTGATGGAAGCGATACCGTGAGCCTGCCCGCGGTATGAACGGGTATCATTATGAAAACATTTATTGCAAATTTTAAAAAATATCAGTTTTTGCTTGCAGAGCTGACAAAAAAGGATGTAAAACTTAAATACCGCAATTCGGTGCTTGGGTTTGTGTGGACGCTGCTGGAGCCGCTCTTGACCATGATCGTCCTGACGATCGTGTTCGGCACGCTCCTGAACCGGAAAACCCCGCATTTTGCGGTGTATATCCTGACCGGGCGGCTGCTGTATACGTATTTTTCGACCGGCACAAAGCAGGCGCTGAAGTCCATCCGCAGGAATGCCGGCATGATCCGGAAAGTTTATGTGCCGAAGTATATGTACCCGCTTGCGGCATCGCTCTCCAGCTATATTACTTTTGTATTGTCCCTTGTCGTTCTTGTGGTCGTTGCCGCCGTGCAGGGCATCCGCCCGACCGTTTACCTGGTCGGGGCTGTGGTGCCGCTTGCAACGATCTTTCTGATGGTGACGGCGATCGGGTTCCTTCTGGCGACGCTCGATGTGTTTTTCCGTGATCTGGAGTATATATGGAATGTAGCGACGATGCTCATCATGTATATGTCGGCAATCTTTTATGAGCCGGATGCCCTGCTCAAGAGTGATTACGGTTTCCTGATCCGGTATAACCCGCTCTATTCGGTGATCGCGAATTTTCGGAACGCGGTCGTATACGGCAAGCCATTGGAAGGGTTTTATGTGTGGTATCCGATCGCGGTAAGTCTTGTAGTGCTCGTGGCCGGGCTGGTGTTCTTTTACAGGAAGCAGGATACCTTTGTGCTTTATCTCTAGGGAATTGCCGGTCGAACGGTCATTTCCCCACAACTTTGGCGGATGCACACGGATTCGCAGGGGAATCTGCCGCTTTTGCGGCACAAATCCGGTGCGGGAAACGCTTTCGTCGGCGTTTTTCCTGACAGGAATTTCAGAGCCGCCACCGTGCGGCGGAATCGAGGATGCTTTGGGAAAAAATACAGCGTTGCGCGTGGATAATGTCGGGGTAAAGTTCCGCATGGCAAACGAGCATGTGGACAATATAAAGGATTATGCGATCAAGCTCTTAAAGCATGAACTGCGCTACCATGAATTCTGGGCATTGAAGGATATCAGCTTTCAGGTGGACAAGGGGGAGCGCCTTGGGGTGCTCGGCTTAAACGGGGCGGGGAAAAGTACGTTGTTAAAGGTGATCGCCGGGGTGCTGAAGCCGACGGAGGGCACTTTGCAGCGGGGCGGAAAGATCGTGCCGCTATTGGAGCTTGGGGCGGGATTTGAGAACCAGTACACCGGGAAGGAAAATGTGTTCCTCTACGGGGCGATGCTTGGCTACAAACGGGAGTTTCTGAAAGAGAAATACGAGGAGATCGTGGCATTTTCGGAGCTTGGCGATTTTATCAATGTGCCGTTGAAAAATTATTCTTCCGGGATGAAAGCGCGCCTGGGTTTTTCAATTGCGACAATCGTGGAGCCGGAGATTTTAATCTTGGACGAGGTGCTTTCCGTCGGGGATGCGAAGTTCAGGAAGAAAAGCGAAAAGAAGATCAAGGATATGTTTGATAAAGGCATCACGGTGCTTTTTGTGTCGCACTCCATCGGGCAGGTCCGCTCACTCTGTGACCGCGCAATCATTCTGGAAAAAGGGCGGATGATCGCGCAGGGCGATGTGGCAACCGTCAGTGCACTGTATGAGGAAGCAATCAAGTAAAAGGGCGCGCACGGATGCGGAAATTTAAACAGGAGGTAGCAGATGGGGGCAGTAAAGCGGGAGGGGAAGCGGATACTCTTAAGCGCATTCCACAAGGCGCAGGCACAGGTGGAAGGCAGGCGTGTCCGCGCCGAACTGGAACATTATTCGACGGATGTGGTACATGATCCAAAACCGGAAAAAAAGAATTCGGTTCTGTTCCTTATAACGCGCATGGTGCGTTTCCACGGGGGACAAACTTCCATCCTGCGCCTTGGGACGAAGCTTGCACAGGCGGGTTTTCAGGTCGGGTATGCCGTGTATAAGCCGCAGGAAAAAAAAGAGATGGAGCTGTGCGCAAAAAGCAACCTGTCAGATTTTTGCGGGCTTTTGTTCACGGACCGGGAGCTTTCCCTCATGCTATCGGGAAAGAAAAAATGCGCGGATATCGTAGTTGCTTCCTCATGGGACACGGTATCGTTCGCAAAACGGCTGCCGGGATACAAGATGTATTTTGTGCAGGATTATGAACCGTACTTTTATTCCTTCGGGGAATTGTTTTTGATGGCAAAGAAAACCTATGAGCAGGGGCTGCATATGGTAAGCCTCGGCGCATGGAACAAAAAAATGATCGAGCGGGAATGTGAGCCGGTATCCCCGGTTGACGTGATTGATTTCCCGTATGAGGCATCGGAGTACTCGTACAAAAAGAGGGATTTTGACGCGTACCGGACCAAGAAGACCATATCCCTCGCAGTCTACTTAAAATACTACGGGAAACGCCTGCCGAATCTGATCCCGAACCTGCTCATAAAGACAAAAGAGCGTCTGGCGCAAAGCGGCATTACCCTTGAAGTCCGCTATTTTGGCGAAGCAGAAAGCTTTTCTGCCCCCGGCGGGAAAAATCTCGGGATGCTTTGTAAGGATGAATTGCGGGAACTGTATTACCGCTCGGATTTTGGCATGGTTGCCTCGATGAGCAATATTTCTCTTGTGCCATATGAGATGCTTTCTGCAGGGCTGCCGCTGATCGAGTTTGAGGACGGGACTTTCGCAGAGTTTTTCCCAGAGGGAAGCGCGACGCTGATCGGGCTGTCAGGGGAGGAGTTGGCCGTGAAACTGCTTGCATTACTGGAAGATCCGGAGCAGATCCGGCTCCAGCTTGTGCGGGCGCACGGATATATGGGTACGCTTGGCTGGGAGAAGAGCGCGGCACAGTTTGCAGCGATCGTGCGCGGGCTGTAGGCAATGGGATTCTGGCCTGTCCGTATCTGGGGGAGCGTATGACCACAGTACGATCAAAATAAATGGCCCTGCGCGTGGAAGGGAAGCCGTCATCCATGCAGTTGGCACTATGATGGCAAGTTTGGTGGGAGGAAAATTTCTGGCATGCGAGAGAAAATCAAAAGATTGACACCGGGATTTTTGGTTCAGATTTATAAGAAAGTGCGTTATCTTGGGATAACTGCGCTTTTTTTTATTTGCAGGCTTTTTCCGGTTGACAAAAAGCTGGTCGTGTTTTGCAGTGTCTGGGGCTATGGGGACAATGCGCGGTATGTGGCGGAGGAGCTTTGCGCCAGAAAACGGTCGGGGAAAGACAGGGAGTTAAAGCTTGTTTTTATCACGAACCGCCCGGAGCAGGTGCCAAAAAACCTGCCGCTTGGCGCGCGGAAAACAAATTCACCATCGGCGGTTTTGGCTCTGTCCCGCGCGAAGGTCTGGGTGGATAACAACCGCAAGGAGGCATATATCCGGAAGCGCCGCGGGCAGTATTATATCCAGCTCTGGCATGGCGGGATCGCCCTGAAAAAAATCGAGGGAGACTGTGAGGACGCATTGGGGGAGGAATATATCCGGCGGGCAAAAAAGGATTCGGAACACACGGACCTGTTTGTCTCGAACAGCACGTTCTGCACGCGGATGTACCGCCGCGCGTTCTGGGCGGAAAGTGAGATCATGGAGTGCGGGAGTCCGCGGAATGATCGGTTTGTGGAGGAGAGGGCGCAAAAGCAAACCTCAATTTTTGGCAGTGAGCCGGCCGGCATGGAAAATCTGCCGCTCGAAAGCGGGGTCACGAAAAGCCGGCGCGCGCGGAAACCGGAACTTAATGGGACACCGGATTCCCGTAAGATTGCGGTCTACGCCCCGACTTACCGCGGAAACCGGAAAGATTACTGCGACTTTAACGCGGACCGGCTGCGCGCGGTGCTCAAAGAGCGTTTTGGCGGGCAGTGGGAAATCCTTGTGCGCCTGCACCCGCTTGTGGCAGGGGGGCGTGCGCTTGCAGAGAAAAAAGGCGTGCGTGATATCAGCAATGCCCCGGATCTGTACAGCTTTTTGTACCGTGCAGATGTGCTCATCACAGATTATTCGAACACGATGTTTGAATTTTCCATGACCGGAAAGCCGGTGTTTTTGTATGCGGATGATCTGGAAGAATACCGGAAAGAGAGGGGATTTTACTTTGATTTTGATTCGCTCCCGTTTCCGAGGGCGGCATCCGAAGAGGAGCTTTTCGCGCAGATCTCAGACTACCGGGTGGAAGATTACGAGAAGCCGTTGCAGGAATTTTTCGAGAAGGTCGGTCTGAAGGAAGGGGGAAGCGCCGCCGCCGCTGTCGCGGACCGGGTGGAGCAGGTCGCCGCGTGTTCCGGCTTCTTACCAAAATAGAACCTTAAAAGAGCGCGGGTGCGGATCATTGTTTTTCTGCCGGCAGCAACAAAATCATAGAATAAAACCGGTTCACACGGGAAAGCCAACACAAAAATTTATCTTGCATTTTTCCGCCTGCCGCAATATAATATAGACGCTGAAAAAACAGCATACAATTTCATAATGATGAGAGAATATTTCATGAAAAATCAACGGAAACGTGCAGAAGGCACGGGAAAGGAGCTTTTATGAAAAAGCATGGAAAACTTCTGTTGGCATTGCTGCTCATCCTCGGAATTTCGGTGTTTGCGGGGGGCTGCGGCAAAGATGGAAATTCTTCGGACGGCCAGGACGGTGACGGCACGGATGGTGATACCACGGTGACCGGGGAAGCTGTTATGGGCGGTGACATCATTGTTGGAATTACCCAGGATTTTGACAGTCTTGACCCACACAAAGCACATGCGGCAGGAACTCAGGAAGTAATGTTTAATATCTTTGAGGGCGTAGTAAAGCCTGACAAGGATGGAAATTTGGTTCCGGCGGTTGCGAGTGACGTTGCGATTTCGGAGGATGGCATGACCTACACGTTTACTTTGCGTGAGGGCGTGAAGTTCCACAACGGCGCACTTGTGACGGCAGAGGATGTCGTATATTCTTTAAAGCGCAGTGCGGGGTTGCTTGAGACGGTTGATCCGGAGGTGATCGTGACATCCGCGCTTTCTTGTATTTCGGATATCACCGCGTCGAAGGACGCGTCCGGCAAAGAGATCGTTACCGTGAGCCTGTCTACGGTGAACACCGAATTGCTCGGCTATCTTACGAGCGCCATCATCCCGAAGGATTATGAGAACCAGGCGAATGCGCCGGTCGGTACGGGACCGTTCAAATTTGTGTCGTACACACCGCTCGCAAGTCTCGTCATGGAGAAAAACCCGGATTATTACGGCACGGCACCATATCTTGACAAGGTGACTTTCAAGATTTCCGCGGACACGAACACGGCCTTCCTTGAATTGCTTGCGGGAAATATCGATATTTTCCCGTATCTGACGAGCGAGCAGGCGAGCCAGCTCTCCGGGAATTACAATATCGAGAACGGCACGGCGAATCTGGTGCAGGCACTTTTCCTCAACAATGCGGAGAAGCCGTTTGACGATATCCGCGTGCGCCAGGCAATGTGTTACGCCGTCAACCGTCCGGAAATCCTTGATATGGTGGCGGATGGCAAGGGTACGCTGATCGGTTCCAATATGTTTGCAGGGTTTGCGAAATATTTCAATGCGGATGTGGTGGATATGTACCCTTACAATGTGGCGAAAGCGAAGGAGCTTCTGGCTGACGCAGGGTATCCGGACGGGTTTGAGATGAGCATCACGGTGCCGAGCAATTACCAGTTCCATGTCGATACGGCGCAGGTCATTGTAGAGCAGTTAAAGCAGGTGGGAATCACCGCGAAGATCGAACTGGTAGAGTGGCCGACTTGGCTTGAGGAGACATACCGCGGGCGCAAATACCAGACAACGATTGTCGGCCTTGACGCGAACCTTGCGCCGAGCGATGTCTTAAAGCGTTACCGCTCCACGGCAAGCAGCAATTTCTTAAGCTATGTGAACGAGGAATTTGATGAGATTTTTGCACTTGCCATCGCGGAGACCGACGATGCGGCGAAGGTGAAATACTATAAGCAGCTGCAGGAAATTTTGGCGAAGGATGCGGCATCCGTGTACATCCAGGATCCGGCATCATATGTAGCAGTCAGTAAGAAACTTTCCGGCTATACCTTCTACCCGCTTTACGTGCAGGATATGTCGAAGGTATATTACGTGAAATAAACGGCGGGAACGGCGCGGAAGGCATTTTTGGGGCAGGACAGATAAAATGCTTTCCTCGGCAAGAACCTGGCGGGGATTTTGTACAAACTTTAAAATAGGAGAAGGGTATGCGGTATTATATCAAAAAGGTGATTTCTCTCATTATGGTGTTGTTTCTGATAATGCTGCTGACCTTCATTGCCTTTCAGGTGATCCCTGGGGACAGTGCATTGTCGCGCCTTGGCGTTGACGCGGAGCCGGAGGCGGTCGAGGCGCTGCGCGAGTCCCTTGGGTTAAATAAGAGCCTGCCGGAACGTTTTTTTTCATTTCTTTCCGGCGCGGTGCGGGGGGATTTCGGGAACTCGTACCAGTATGGCAAGCCGGTCGGGGAGCTGCTTTCGGCGAGGCTTTCGGTCACGGTCTGGCTTGCGGTGCTCTCTATTTTTATGATCATCGCCGTCTCCGTTCCGCTCGGACTTGTGTGCAGCCGGAAAGAGGGGGGCGTGGCAGACCGCATCATCACGATGGTAACCCAGACATTGATGGCGGTGCCGGCGTTTTTCCTCGGCATTGTCATTACGCTGATTTTTGGTCTGGTATTGGAATGGTTTGCTCCGGGCGCTTATATCGCGCCGGGGGAAGATTTTGGCGGTTTTCTGCGGTATATGATCTTTCCGGCAGTTGCGATCGCGGTTCCAAAGATCGCGATGACCGTAAAGTTTTTAAAAACTTCCGTGCTGCGGGAGTTAAAGCTTGATTATGTCCGCACGGCGCGCAGCAAGGGGAACAGTGAGCGTGCGGTTTTATGGCGGCACGTACTGAAAAATGCCCTGATCCCGGTCATCACCTTTATGGGAATGGTGATCGCGGATGTGTTGGCGGGCAGTATTGTTGTAGAGAAAGTATTTAATCTGCCGGGGATTGGCAGGCTTTTGATCACGGCGATCTCCAACCGGGATTATCCGGTGGTGGAGGCAGGCGTTGTCTATATCGGCTCCGTTGTACTCATCGTGAATTTTATCGTGGATCTGCTGTACCAGAAAGTTGACCCGCGTGTACGTATAAAGTGAGAAAAACAGCATATGCCCGCAGGGGTTTTTCGGAAGAGAAACGGACGGAAACGCCCTGTCCCGGCGGTACGGGAATGGCAAATGCGGGACTTAAAAACAGGAGGCATACCATGAAACAAGGCCGCGGACAATCGAATACGAAGAATTGGAATATGGTCATTGGTATTGCGCTTGTATCCGTGGTACTCCTTTTTGTGGTGGTCGGCCTGTTCTGGACACCGTATGAGCCGACTGCGATGAGCGCGGCGCTGAAAAATAAACCACCCAGCCTTCTGCACCCGTTCGGGACGGATTATATGGGGAGGGACATCTTAAGCCGCGTGATGGACGGCGCGGGAAGAACCTTCCTGATCAGCATTGTTACGGTGGCGATTGGTCTGACGGCGGGGGTTTTGGTCGGTGCGTTCACCGGCTATTACGGCGGCATTGTCGATGAGATATTGATGCGTTTAAACGATACGCTGACTTCGTTTCCGAGCATTCTTCTGGCGATTGTGTTCGTCAGCCTGATCGGGACGGGGGAATACAATATCATCGCGGTGCTCGGCGTGGTTTTCATCCCGAGTTTTGCGCGTGTCGTGCGAAGTGAATATATTGTACAAAAGGAGCTTGACTATGTGCGCAACGCCAGGCTTTTAGGGGCGGGCAACCTGCGTATCATGTTCGTGCATATCCTGCCAAACACAAGACCGATCCTGCTGTCGACGATTACGATCGGACTAAATAATGCGATTCTTGCGGAAGCGGGCATGAGTTATCTTTCGCTTGGTGTGCAGCCGCCAAACGCAAGCCTTGGCAGCATGCTCTCGGAGGCGCAGACCTATCTTTTAAGCGCACCGTGGTTTGCCCTTGCACCGGGGTTGATGATCGTTTTTACGGTGCTCGGTTTCAGTATGATCAGCGAAAATATCGGAAAGAAAAACGGCTGACGGCATTTTCGGGCAGATGAAAGAAGGAGGGTTTGGGTGGAAAAAGAAAAGCATTTGTTGGAACTTTGCAATGTATCAGTAGGATTCCCGCAAAAAGGGAAAAAGATGAATCCCGTCACGCGCGGGGTTTCCTTTTATGTCCGCGAAGGGGAAGCACTTGGCATTGTCGGGGAATCCGGCTCGGGAAAGAGCGTGAGCATGCTGGCTTGTGTGGGTCTGCTGGGCGGGGGCGGAAGGGTACTTGAAGGGAACATCCGCTTTCTGAACGGCGAGGATTATATCATACTGAATACTATGACGCAGAAAGAACTGGAGGCAGTGCGGGGCGATGATATCGCGATGATCTTCCAGGAGCCGATGACTTCTTTAAATCCGGTCATGACGATCGGCAGGCAGGTTGAGGAGATGCTTTTACTTCACGGGGACTGCCCGAAGGAGGAGAGGAAAAAGCGTGTGCTCGCGATGCTTTCCGAGGTGGGGCTACCCGACCCGCAGGAAATTTACGGGAAATATCCACATCAGCTCTCCGGCGGTATGCGCCAGCGCGCGATGATCGCGATGGCAATGATCCTGCGCCCGAAGCTTCTGATCGCGGACGAGCCGACGACGGCACTCGACGTAACCATACAGGCAAAAATTCTGGAGCTTTTAAAGAAGTTCCAAAAAGAGTATGGTACAACGATCATCCTGATCTCGCACGATCTCGGGGTGATCCGCAGTGTCTGCAGCCGCGCGGTCGTCATGTGCGGCGGCAAGGTCGTGGAGCAGGGGGATGTCGGTACTTTGTTTGAACAGCCGCAGATGGATTATACGAAGCGGCTTCTCGCCGCCGCCCTCGGCAAGGGCAGTGTGTTAAAAAAGGAACCGGCCGTCTGCCGAGGGGAGGCCATCGTGTGCGTGAGGGATTATTCCGTTTTTTATGAGGAGAAACTTGACGGGAAAAAGAGAAAGCGCGAGGTGGTAAAAAAAGTTTCGTTTGACTTGTGCGCCGGGGAGACCGTCGGTGTGGTCGGTGAGTCCGGTTGCGGCAAATCAACACTTGCGAAAGCGCTTGCCGGTTTGAATCCGCTTACCAGCGGAAGCGCGGATATCTCCTGTGAGAATCCCCAGATGGTCTTTCAGGATCCTTACGGCAGTTTAAATCCGGCAAAGACGATCGGGTGGCTTATGACCGAGCCTTTGCGTCTGCACCACGTCGGCACGAAGGAGGAACAGCGGGCTGCAGTGTGTGAAATGCTTGAGAAGGTCGGGCTTGGCAGGGAGTATTACGGCCGCTGTCCCAAAACATTGTCCGGGGGGCAGCGCCAGCGTGTTGCCATCGCCATGGCAATCATGTTAAAACGGCCGTTCCTGCTGCTTGACGAGCCGGTGTCGGCGCTTGATGTCACCGTGCAGGAGCAGATTTTGATCTTGCTGGTGAAACTGCAGAAGGAATTCGGGCTGACTTACCTTTTTATTTCCCATGACATGAATGTCATCCACCGCATCTGCGACCGTGTTTTTGTCATGTATCAGGGCGAGATTGTCGAAAGCGGCGATGTGGATGAGGTTTTCCGCAATCCGGTGCACCCTTATACGAAAAAATTGCTGGGAGCCAGATTGTGACAGGAGACCAGACACGGGAAACGGGATTTATAAGGCATGTTTCGGTGATTGACAATTGTTTTACAATTTGATAAAATATAGGCAGATTGTTCGAGAAAAACTTAAGTAATTCGCAAAACGGCTGAAATATTTGGTTGCAAAGGAGAACTGCTATGGGGAAGATTTGTCTGGATGTAAGCAGGTGTGTGGGCTGCAATGCCTGTGTGAGAGTATGTCCGGTAATTGACGCGAACATCGCGAAGACAGACAGCAGCGGACAGTTGGTCATCAATATTGATGAGAAAAAGTGTATTAAATGTGGGGCGTGCATCCGCGCTTGTTCCCACGGTGCAAGATCATTTGAGGATGACATTGATGGGTTCATGAGGGATCTGAGGTTTGGGCAGGAGATGGTACTGATCGCCGCCCCTTCTATGAAGATCGCGTTTGACGGGAACTGGCGGCATGTCCTTCAATGGTTCCGCAACCAGGGCATCCGGAGCATATATGATGTCTCCTACGGCGCAGATATCTGTACCTGGGCGCACCTGCGCTACATAGAACAGCATCCGGACGCGAAGCTGATCTCCCAGCCGTGTGCCGCAGTTGTCAATTATGTGCTGAAGCATAAGCAGGAGCTGCTCCCACATCTTTCCCCGATCCAAAGCCCGATGCTGTGTCTGGCCATCTATATCCGGAAAGTGCTCGGCTATAACGGCAAGATTGCGGCGATTTCCCCGTGTATTGCCAAGGGGGATGAATTCCTTGACACGGGAATGATTGATTATAATGTAACAATGGAGCATCTGCGGGATTATTTTAACAAGAACGGTATTGACCTGCCGACGGTTAAACTTTACAGCGAGTTTGAGTTTGACGACAACATCGGCCTTGAGGGCGCGATTTACCCGCGGCCGGGCGGATTGATGAAGAATCTGCAGATCCACAATCCGGAACTGTCCGTCATCACCTCCGAGGGGACAGAGCGCCTGTACGACGACTTGGATCTTTACTTAAAGCAGAGGGAGAAGGATCTTCCGACGGTTTTTGATGTGTTGAGCTGCAAGGACGGCTGCAATGGGGGACCGGCGACGGGCGTGGATTATCACTGCTTCGCCATTAACAATATCATGTACGATGTCGAGAAGTACGCGCGCAACGTGCGGAGGAAAAATGTGACGAGACATGGGCAGGATATGCAGTTTTCGAATTTTGACAAAAAGCTGCATCTGGAAGATTATATCCGCAAATACCAGACCCGGGATATCAAGAATGTTAAGGTTACGGAAGCGGAGATTGAGCGGGCATATAAGGAGCTTGGCAAACACACGGAAGAAGAGAAGCATTTTGACTGCCATGCGTGTGGTTTCCGTACTTGCCGCGAGATGGCGATCGCTCTGGCGAAGGGTGTCAACGAAAAGGAAAACTGTCACCAGTATATCGTGAGTTCGGTCGGCGAAGAGCGGATGAAAGTGGAACAGGTAAACCAAAAGGTTCACGAGATGAACAATGACCTGGTTAACGTCTTCGAGCAGCTAAACGACAGCATTTACGGGATTAAGGAGGAAGCGGACGCGATCCGTGAGACTGGTTTACATACATCGGATAAGATGACCGTGCTGACCCAGCATATGACCCGCCTTTCGGAACTGAATGAGGGGCTTAAGGAGTCCGCTGAACGTATCAATTCCAGTATCGAGAGCTATAATGTCATGACACGGGATGTGGAGAAGATCGCGGGAAAGATCAACCTGCTCTCCCTGAACGCGGCGATCGAGGCGGCGAGGGCAGGCGAGGCAGGAAACGGTTTTGCAGTGGTTGCATCCAATATCCGTCAGCTTTCGGACAGCTCAAAATCGTCCGTGGCATCCGCGAAAGAGAATGATGAAGCCATCAAGGGGGCGATCCTTGCGATTTCCAATGTGGTAGACCGTTTTAGCAGCACCATCACGGAACTTTTGGCATCAGTGGAAGATACCATTGTCAATGTCAACCAGACTTCCGAGAAAGGAAAGTCAATACAGGAATCCGTCATGGAAGTATCCCGGATGGCGGATAATGTGAAGGCAGTAATACATGAGACAAATGTAATCCTGAATTAGGAAAAGGCAAGGAGGGCGGTTTGGCGCGAAGAGGCTTGACCGTCCTCTTTTGTCCCGTCTCTTGCTTTTTGGGAGTTTTTCGCTTATAATGGTAGTCGGCATTAAAAAATACTTTTCCGGCAGGCTGGCGGGGCAGTGTGCCTGGCAATGCATGGGCACAGTGTGGATGCGCGGCAAAGGGAAAAGGGCGAGGTGGGCTTAAGGACTTATGGTGGTCAAGTACATAAAAAAATATTGGGTGAGTTACCTGATCGGTATGTTCATTTTGCTGGCAGTGGATTACCTTGGGCTTTTAATACCGGAGTATACCGGCGACGTGACGGACGGCCTGATTGCAGGGATGGACATGGAGGGAATCGTTTCCCTGATCGGGAGGATCTTGCTTGTCGGCGGGCTGATGGCGCTTGGGCGTTTTGGGTGGCGCTATTATATTTTCGGTGCGGCGAGAAAGATTGAGTACGAGCTGCGCGGTGCGATGTTTTCGCATCTGTCCACACTCTCGATGCGCTATTACAATGAAAATAAGACGGGTGACCTGATGGCGCACTTTACCAATGACCTTGCAGCGATCCGCATGTCATTGGGACCTGCGGTTATCTCTACCTTTGACGCTATCGTGATGACTGTCATGGTCATCGCAAAAATGATCCTGCATGTAAATCTGGGCTTGACGCTGCTCGCCTGCATCCCGATGACTGTTATTTTGTTTGGCGGGATTTATTACGGCGGGGCAGCGGAGCGGCGTTTTGCCAAAAAGCAGAAAGCATTTTCCGATATGACCGACCAGGTGCAGGAGAGTGTTTCCGGCATCCGCGTCATCAAAGCTTTCGTGCAGGAGGAGAGGGAGAAAGAAGCGTTTGCTGCGGCAAACCGGAACAATAAAGAGATGAATCTGAGTGTCGTCAAGCTCCAGGCGGTCGTGATGCCGCTGCTTGATGTGATTGTCGGCATTTCGAGTGTGATCGCGCTGTTGTACGGCGGGAAGCTGGTGCTTGGCGGCACGCTTTCCCCGGGTCGTTTCGTGTCTTTCACCTCATATGTGGGTATGCTTGCCTGGCCGATGATTGCGGTTGGTGACAGCATCAATTCGTTTTCGCAGGGCTTTGCATCCATGAAGCGAGTGGAAGCAATTTTTGCCCAAAAACCGGAGATTGTGGACGGTGCGCAGGTAAACCGGGAAGTCACGGCGCTTAAGGGCGGGATTTCGGTACGTCACCTGACATTCGCGTACCATCCGGGGACAAAGCCTGCACTGAAGGATTTGTCCGTTGAGATTAAAAAAGGGGAGACACTCGCCATCCTTGGGCGCACCGGAAGCGGCAAAACAACTTTTTCCAATCTTCTCGTGCGCATGTACGATGTGGAGGAGGGGCAGATTTTGATGGACGGGCATGCAATCGGGGAGATCCCGCTTTCGGTGCTTCGCGAATCCATCGCCTATGTTCCCCAGGACAATTTTCTTTTCTCTGATACATTGCAGACGAATATTGCTTTTGGTGTGAGGAAACTTTCTGATGTGCCGGAGGAGGTGTTTGAGGAAGGGGCGGCGGGCACCAAAATTTTCATGTCGCATAAGGAGCGGCTGGAGGAATATCTGGAGCGCGATTTCTTCCGCTCAAAGAACCGTATGGATGAGGCCTACGGTGATCTTGTTCCGGTGACGGAGGCGGCGAAGCAGGCGTGCATCCATGATAATATCATGGAGTTCCCGAAAAAATATTCCACGATGGTCGGTGAGCGCGGCGTGACAATTTCCGGCGGGCAGAAACAGCGCAGTTCGATCGCGCGGGCGCTGATGAAGGATGCCCCTGTTCTGATTCTGGACGACTCGCTCTCCGCGGTGGACACCGACACGGAGGAGAAGATTTTGGCGGCCTTGAAAGAATGCCGCAAGGGCAGGACGACCATCATCATTGCGCACCGCATTTCGACCACGCAGAATGCCGACCATATCATGGTTCTGGAACACGGGGCGATGGCGGAGTATGGCACGCACGGGGAATTGCTCGCAAAGGGCGGGATTTACGCGAAGCTTTACGAAAAACAGCAGCTTGAAAAGCAGCTGGAAACGGAGTAGGGAGGCGGCGATGGACAGGAAAGAGATAGAATTGGAAAAATCGGCATCGCAGGGCGTTTTTTCACGTCTGCTCGCCTACGCAAAGCCTTACGCGCTCTGGATGGCGGCAGCACTTTTCCTGGTGCTTGTGATTACGGTGCTTGAACTGTACCGACCCATCATCATGGGTGAGGTGATTGACCTGTTTATGGAGGATGCCCCGTTTTCGGAAGTCCGGCGCTGCGGGCTGATTTATTTGGGCGTGCTGCTGCTGGGTTTTGTCTGTAATTTTTTGCAGACCTGGATTTTGCAGCTGACAGGGCAGAATATCATATATAATATCCGCGAGGAGGTCTTTGACCATATCAACAGGCTTTCGCTGCGGTTCTTTGATATTACGCCGGTCGGAAAGATTGTAACGCGCGCGACAAATGATGTTGAGGCGCTGCACGAGATGTATGCGAATATCCTCGTGCGCCTGATCAAAAATGTGGCGACTATCATCGGGCTTGCAGTAGTCATGCTGATGCTGAATGTGAAGATTGCGCTGTTCGCGTTTGCGCTCCTGCCGTTTATTGTAGGGTTAACGGTTTTGTTTAAGCGGATTTCCCGCATGACCTACCGCATCACCCGAACGAAGATTACGGCGCTGAATACTTATCTTTCCGAGCATTTATCCGGTATGAAAGTCATCCAGATCTTTGCGCGTGAAAAGGAAAAAAACGCGGAATTCGGAAGGAAGAATAAGGATCTGTACAGGGCGAATTACCGCGAGATGATGGTATTTGCGGTATTCCGGCCGAGTATTTACTTTCTCTCGGTCGTGGCGCTGTCCATCATTATCTGGTCGGGTTCCTCCGCGGTCATCCGGGAGGCGATCAAGGTTGGGACACTGTATACTTTTATCCAGTATATCAATTCGTTTTTCCAGCCGATCCAAGAGCTTGCGGAGCAGTTTGGGACGCTCCAGTCGGCAATGGCATCCGCGGAAAAGATTTTTACGCTGCTTGATGAGAAGCCGCTGGTCGGGAACCCGCCGCATCCGGTTGATCCGGGAGTGGTGCGCGGGCGTATCGTGTTTGAACATGTTTGGTTTGCCTACCAGGGGGAGGAATGGATTTTAAAGGATGTCAGTTTTACGGTGGAAGCAGGTTCCCGTGTGGCGTTTGTCGGGGCGACGGGCGCAGGCAAATCTTCCATTTTAAACCTGATCGGCAGGTATTATGATATACAGAAAGGGAAAATTACCATTGACGGAATTGACATCCGGGAGATTGACAAGGAAAAATTGCGTGCCGCCATCGGGCAGGTACAGCAGGATGTCTTTATTTTTACGGGTGATATCAGCAGCAACATCCGTCTGCGCAGGGAGGACATCACGGACGAGGATATTGTGCGTGCGGCAAAATACGTCAATGCCGACGATTTTATCTCGCGCCTGCCAGGCGGTTACCATGAGCCGGTCACAGAGCGGGGCAGCACCCTGTCCGCGGGGCAGAGGCAGCTTTTGTCCTTTGCGAGGACGCTCGCCTATGACCCGGTGATCCTCGTCATGGACGAGGCGACGGCCAATATCGACACCGAGACGGAGCTTCTGATCCAGGAAGCGCTGGAAAAGCTGATGCGGGGCAGGACGACCATCATGGTCGCACACCGCCTTTCTACGATACAGCATGCGGACAAAATCATAGTCATGCATAAGGGGGAAGTAAGGGAGAGCGGCACGCATCAGGAATTGCTTGCGGTAGGAGGGATTTACAAGAAATTGTATGAACTCCAACTGCACGCGGAGTGAAGTAGTATTTGCTCATACGGAACTAAAAAACAGTATGAGACCGCACAGCACCCGGAAGCAGTTTCTGGGAGAGGAGCAGACAGAAAGTGCTTCCACGGATAAAGGGTGCAGGGAGGGCTCATACGGAACTAAAAAACAGTATGAGACCGCACAGCACCCGGAAGCAGTTTCTGGGAGAGGAGCGGACAGAAACTGCTTCCGCGGATAAAGGGTGCAGGGAGGGCTCATACGGAACTAAAAATAAGGAGGAAAAGTATGTTTAAAACGAGAATTGGATGCTTGGCGCTGACTGCAATGTTGGCGGCAGGGATGATGACAGGATGCGGCGGGAAAGAAAACAGCAGGGAGCCGGAGGCGACTCCGACCGCCGAGGCGACACAGGCTCCGGAAGCAACCCCGACTCCGGAGGCGACCCCAACCCCTGAGGCAACCGCGACCCCGGAACCAACTCCGGCAAAACAAACAAGCAAATATGAAATCCCGGATATTGTGATGGAGGCAAAAGAAGTGCCCGATACGGACGCGTTCCAATTTACAAAAGATATGAAGATTGGCTGGAATCTGGGGAATACGCTTGACGCATCGGATTGTACATGGCTTGACGACGAACTGAAATATGAATCCGCATGGTGTGGTGTCATCACAATGCCAAAGCTGATCCAGTCGGTAAAGGAAAAAGGGTTCAACACAATCCGCATTCCGGTTTCCTGGCATAATCATGTCTCCGGTGAGGACTTTGAGATCAGTGAAGTGTGGATGTCCAGGGTCAAGGAAGTCGTCGATATGGCGATTGATGAGGGATTGTACGTGATCCTGAATATCCATCATGATAACAATGAAGAATATTATTACCCGACTTCGGAGCATCTGGACACATCCCTGCACTATGTCAGCAGCGTCTGGAAGCAGATTGCAGAGAAATTCGCGGACTATGACGATCATTTGATCTTTGAGACCTTAAATGAGCCGCGCATGGTCGGCTCCAACTTTGAGTGGTGGATCAACCCGAGCGATGCGAGCTGCAAGGATGCGGTTGAGTGTGTCAATAAGCTCAACCAGGCGGCAGTGGATACGATCCGCGCTACGGCTGGCAACAATCCGACACGCTACATCATGGTTCCGGGCTATGACGCTTCTCCGGACGGTGCGTTAAATGCCGGGTTCGTACTTCCGGAGGATACCGTGGAGAATAAGCTGATCGTGTCCGTACATGCTTACACGCCGTACAATTTTGCTTTGGATGAAAAAGGCACGTCAAGTTTTGATTCGGATAAGGCTTCGGATGTGCGAGGGATTACAGAATTCATGGATAAACTCTATGACCGCTTTATAAAAAACAATATCCCGGTCGTTATCGGGGAGTTTGGTGCACGCGCAAAGAGCGGAAATGTGCAGGACCGTGTGGATTTTTCGGTTGCCTACATTGCAGCGGCGCGTGCAAGAGGCATTACCTGCTGCTGGTGGGATAACAACGCCTTTATCGGAACCGGTGAGAATTTTGGTCTGGTTGACCGTGCGCCGATGAAGTGGAGGTTTGAGGAAATCGTGACCGGGCTCATGAAATACGCGGAAAGCGTGGACTAGACCTAAAAAGATTATGAGGGAATTATTTCCTGCTGATTTTTAAAAGAGACCGGGAGTAAACCGTCTGTGTTTATTCCCGGTCTCGTTATGTTTGGGAGGTTCTTGAGAATTGGTACCAGGAACCGCAACGCATCAAATGTTTAATTGGCTTTACGAAACTGACAATCAGTGCTCTTGCCAAATCGTTATTTTCTGTAAGAATCCTGAATAATTTCGTATCCGCCGGAAACAATACTATCAGTACATGAATTGTACCGTAAGAGAATTTGAGGAAAGGCGGCGCGAGAGGTGAAGGGAGAAAAAAAAGAATACCAAAATAAGAAGCGGCTGTATCTGCTCGGTTTGTGCGGTGTATTGGCGGTATCCGGTGCGGTTTATGCAGGGACGAGAAAAAGCGAGCCAAACAAGGGACAGAAGGAGCTTGTTGATTTGAATGATCAGGGAGGACAGGATAACCCTGTCAAAAACCCGACTCCGGTTCCGGCTCATCCGACCAATGAACCGGTAAACATCGGACAGGATGAAGCAGGTTCGAAAACCGATGTTGCAGGAGTTCCGACTCCGGTTCCGGGGCAGATCACGGCATCCGGGGACAGTGGGAACCAGAACCAGCCAACGCCTGCGGTTCCGGCAGAACCGACCAAAGCCCCGGTTCCGACTGTGCATACGGCATCGAATGACGGCAAGATCGTAGTACAGACGAAGCCGACCGATAAGCCGAAGGAGCCGGATGATCCGCAGGAAACAGCGCAGGTCAACAACCCGACGGCAAAAGAACTACGGTTTTCGGAGGAGGATGGGCTTGGGTGGCCATTATCCGGCAATGTTGTAAAAAACTATAGCGCGGATAAGCTTGTGTATTTTGAAACTCTTGGACAGTTTAAAACAAACCCTTGCATTTTCATAGAAGGAAAGAAGGGGAGCGAGATCGTCGCGGCGGCGGACGGTATTGTGATGCAGGTAAAGAAGGAGGACAAGACCGGGCAGACCATCGTCATGGATATCGGGGACGGATATACGCTGACCTACGGGCAGCTTGCGGATATTGCCGTGAAGGAGGGCGATTACGTGAAAGCGGGAGAACCGCTTGCGAAACTGGCAACCGTGACAAAATATTACCGCATGGAGGGTGAGCACCTCTATTTCCAGGTGCAGAAGGACGGGCAGAATGTAAACCCTATGACATTGATCCGCAGTGAGTAATCCGGCGAATGCGTTCCGTAATCTATCAAGTATAGACTGCGGGACGCATTTGTTTTTGCCCGGTATCCGGACAGGCCAAAAGGTTTTGGCAGGAAAAAGCAAATCCGCATTCACATCGTACGAACCTTTTACATATATTGTAGCAGCGGGAGATTCCCGCGTATGCCGGGTAACGTCTGCTACATACCCTTAACGCCGGGGAGCGGTGAAAACGGATGTTTTTGCTGCTTTGCAACCGGGCGGAGAGTGGAAAATAAACAGACGGGATGTTTACGGAGAAATTTGCGGCTTGCCGCCCGGATAAAGTACAGGATCACCCGGCTGTATCATATAAAAGCAGGGCTGGCACACAAAGCAGATTGTCTGTTTGTGTGCCAGCCCTGCAAAAGCATGCCCCTGCTTTCCGGGGCAGCAGGCAGTCCATTTTACATTGCGGAAACATAGACAAGCATCATGATATAGTGGCAGAGGCTTCCGCCGATACAGAAAAGATGGAAGAGCTCATGGTTTCCGAAGCCCTTGCCCATACGGTTAAAAAGTGGAAGCTTTAGCGCATAGATTACGCCGCCGACGGTGTAGATGATGCCGCCCGCGAGCAGCCATGCGAACGCGCCGCCGGAGAGTGCCGCCACGATATCACCCATCGCGAACACACACAGCCAGCCCATCAGGATGTAGATCAAAGCGGAAAACCATTTCGGGCAGGTGATCCAGAATAACGCCTGCAAAATGCCGATGATGGCAAGTGCCCAGATTACAGCAAAGAGGGCATACCCTTTTGCTGAGTGCAGGACGATCAGGCAGACCGGGGAGTATGTCCCCGCGATCAGGATGTAGATCATACTGTGGTCAATCTTGCGCAGGCGTTTGTTCATCTTCTCGGAAATATCAAGTGCGTGGTAGACCCCGCTCGCGGTGTAAAGCCCGATCAGGCCAAACAGGAACAGGAGCATGGAAAGCCCGTTTTTTGCACCGGAAAGCAGGAATGCGCGCAGCACGAGCGGCAGCCCTGCCGCGAGGCAGATTCCGGCGAAGATCAGGTGGCTTAAGCTGCTGAAAGGGTCTTTAAATCGGAAGCGCCGGTCGTTCTTTTGCCCGTCAAGGTTTGTGGTGGGAAGGATTTGGATGCCTGGCATCGCAGTTGTTTTTGGCATAAGGAATCTCCTTTCTGTGATTGGTTTCGCGTGTGCCCGCATGATTGTCACGCACGGTAACGGTATTTGTGAAAGTTAGCTGTGGTGTTGGCGGGGCATATGCTATTATTATATACAATCAAGTTTTTTAAAATTCATATCAGAGAAGAATAAATCATGTCATATGGTTTTTAAAACTATGTTATGTATGGGTATATACTATCACGTTTTTTGGGGAAATGCAAGGGGGAAAAGATAAAAATCAGATTAAAAATGGCGGAGGGGAATTTGTGGGAGGACGATTGTGCCAAATAGTTTTGGACAAGTTCGGTTAAGCTCACGGGAAAACTGGAAAGTGTAAAAATGTATAAATTGATATGATGAATTATTTACATTTATATATCTTATACTGTGTAATTCTGGCTATTGGCAACCTACAACATGCACGGATAACGGCCTAATTGCGAGTGAAGAATATGTTCATAAGATAGATGAGTCAAGACTTGACGAGTTGGTGAAAGACTGTAGAGGACAAGAAGATTGCAAAATAGTGCAGGTCAACTTACAATACAGTGGAATGGAATGAACAGTGTGGAGGATTTTAAATGAACTTTGCTTATTGTATTATAGGGGAGAGAATGATATAATAGAAATGAATTGCTGGGTATAAAACAAGTTTTTACAGACTGTAGATAGAGAATAATATATAGTATAATGAATATTAAGGAATAATTAGTCATTATACATATGTAAACAGAGACATCATAATATCGAGAGAAACTAAGACCAAGTAGAATAATTACAGTAAATAAAAGGTTTGCATCTATGGAAAAGGTATTGATTATTGCTGATCATGGAAGGTTGTATAGGGATATACGATTTAAAAAATAGTGAGTATTGTAGAAGCATGATGGAAAGGGAAGTATCCCTTGTAATTGAATATCTATTAAAGCAGAAAGAATGTAAAATAGCAGTGGCAGATTCGCATAATAATGGGAATACACTTTGCAGATTAAGAGATAAATATCCTGATATAGAAATATTATCTTTTTTCTGGAATGTCAAAGATATTGAAACTTATGATTATGCTGTGCTAACCGGTTTTCATGCCAGACGAGGTATAGATGGTATACTGTCGCATACTTTGCGCCCGGAGATAAAAGAATTACGTATCGGAAATGTTATATGTGGTGAAGTAAGCTTTATTTTGAATTGGTTAGCATATTACAGTGTAAAAACTATTCTAATATCCGGTAATAGGGAGCTTAACAGTGAGGTGAAAGGGAAATGCGCTTATTTCTTTGAGTCTAAGTCATTGGATGATCTACAAAACCAGAAAAAAGTAGATATAGACGGGAAGTTTGCAAGTCTATGTGAAATATTAGAATCAGCATGGGAAAACAGAAGATTGATTGGACTGGAAGAGTATAATCGAAATGAGATTACAATAATTTTTTCCCAGATCAATATATTGCCATTATTACCATCATCCCTCTATAGAATCGAGAAGGATAAGATTTTATTTTTAGATACTAAAATGTTTGTCGAGGAGTTATATGTGCTTTGCCAATATATTAATGCAGCACAGGCATGGTTGATAGGATGTTTAAATAAAATTAAAAATATTATAAGAAAGGTATATCCTACAAAAGAAGATTTTGTTACAGAAGAAAGAGAACTAGTCAGATTGTTAAAAGTGCCTTATCAAAAATACATGATAGATGAAATAAAATTATTAAATAAAAGGGCGGAGGAGATTGAAAGAGAATATATACAAGATTAAAAATTTTTGGACATTCTACAAAAGAGAGAGATTAAGGTATGTTCTTTCAATATTGCTAGGGTGGATGGCTATGATATTGCAAGTATTTGTCCCGTTGCTGTACAGTCAAATGATTTCGAACATCATCAGTAAATAAAAAATGAAATATTTATAGTTTTATGTTTTATATTTCTTTGCTATCTTTTAATCCAAATTTTGTCCTTTCTTGATCAGAGGGAGGCTTTAAAAGTAACAAAGATTGCTGGAAGTACATAAGAAATATAGGGAAAGTGTGGCAGAAGAAACGGATAAAGTTGATTTGGATAACATAAATGAAATCGTATTAGATAATGTTGCAGTGGCTTTTGAAAAAAGGGAAGTTTTACAAGGAGTAAAATGTAGATTTCAAAAAGGAAAGATATATAAAATACGTGGTGGGAATGGTACAGGTAAGACAAGTATTGGAAATCTATTAATGCGGAATATATGGTTATCTCATGGTAAAATCCGTTACAAAGATATGGATATAAACAGATTAAGCAGGAGTGCCTGAAAAGGCAAATATGTTATGCTGGAGCAAACAAGATGATACAACCCAGTTGATTATGCAATATATTCTGAGATGTATAGTATCGAGAATCGAAATCTGGTTATAGATAGGACAAATTATGGAGGAAATTATGCTGAAATTGAACAAAAGAATTATTGTTGTTGATCTTAAGAACAAGAAAAAAGATCATTTGATGATCAATTCCTTAAATGGTCTGGTAGATATAATTCACCAAGAAGAGTATTCTATTTTTTCTGTATGGCAAAAGGGTGCTTCTATGGTGCCTGCCACAAAAAAGGAACAAGATCTTTATCAGAAATTAGTGGAAAGAAAGTATATTGTGGATGAGGATGAAGAGAAAGAAATGGAAGAGGCCATTTTAGATGCCCTAAAAAGGCAATACATCCAAAATAAAGAATTATGCAGCAACGCGGTTTTCGTATTATCCTATGGTTGTAATTTTGCGTGTCAATATTGTTATGAAGAAAAAGAACATGGTACAGTAAAGATGACAAAGGAGATGGTTGATAAAGTGTTTGAATTGCACGATAATAAGCTTTACAGTATAGGCCTTTTTGGGGGAGAGCCTTTATTGCCGGCAAATCGTGAGATAATAACTTATATTGTTGAGAGAGCGCCTAAGGCATCTTATAATATAATATCAAATGGATATTATGTGGAAGAATACATGGACATTTTAAAAAAAGTTACGATTACAAATATTCAAATAACATTGGATGGGACAGAGGAATACCATGACAGAAGTAGAGTTTTAAAAAATGGTAAGGGAACTTATAATAAGATACTTCGAGGAATACGCTTGTTGCTAGATAGCAGTATTCCAGTTACGATTCGGATGAATGTGTCGGTCGAAAACATTGAGGAATGTTACAAGGAAATTGATTTGCTGCGTTCTTATGGGTGGAAGGGAAATTTAAAATTTGAATTGCAACCTTTGTTTCAAATCGATGAACAAAAGAGGGAGAAACTATATAATGTGTTTTTTGAAAAGGAATCGATGGAAAACTATAAAAATGATATGTTACAGCGCTTATCGACTATCAGTGGTTTTTTATATAATGGGACGAGAATGTATCCGGTATTAAAAGCCTGCGATCGTGAAGTGACAGGAAAGTATTATGATGCAGAAGGATATGTATATAGCTGCATTTTGGCTGTTGGAAATACGAAAAAAGCAATAGGGCGATATTATCCCGCATATGAAATGAAGGAGAAAAGTTTCGCGACGAGAGACATAACTACAATAGAGAAATGTAAAGATTGTGCCAACGCATTTTTATGCGGCGGGGGATGCCCGAATGGATTACCGGAAGATGTTGATTTGTATTCTCCAAATTGTGTAAGTTTTATGAGAGAGTTGGATTTTTTTGTTCCTTGTGTATATGGTTTGAAATTCAATTGCTAAGAGAAAATTTGTTTATTAATGGGATGGAGGGGAATGATGAAAAGGCAAGAAAGGATTGTATTGAATAATATTATAATAGATACAGGAAAAAAGTATTTGATTATGAATCTTATTAATTTCCGGCGTGAATATGTGAATGAAGAGCAATTAAAAATGATGAGGTTCATCGGAAATAAGAAATTTGCAAAAGAAAAATTATTGGATAAAGAACAGGCTTTTTATGAAGAGCTTCTTGCAAAAAGACAAGTGCTGACGGATGAAATGATTTCCATGTATGAAGAGAAGAGGAAGGAAATGGAGTTGGAAAAACTGGAGATTCAGCCTTATATTAATTCAATCGTTATTAACCTTTCGTATAAATGTAATTTTAAATGTGATTATTGTTATCAGAAAGGATTTTCAGCTAACGAAAGAATGACAGAAGAAAAAGTAGAAGCTCTGTATATTTTTCTGAAAGATTATGCAAAAAAATGTGATAAACCTTTTAGACTAGAGTCCATTACTATAAGCGGTGGAGAACCGCTATTGGATGAAAATGTTAATGCAGTAAAATGCATATTAAATAGATTTGATAAAATTTGCAAAAATTTCGTCCTTTATACAAATGGAGCGCTTTTAACTAGGCAAATGGATAAAATAGATTTTAGCAAAATAACATCTTTACAAATATCTATCGATGGAAATGATGAGGTTATGAAAACAATCAATCATAATCAAAAGAATAATTTGCTTGATAATATATTAAAAAGTATTGATGTTTTAAAAAGAGATAAGAAAAGAAAGATTACAATACCTATTATGTTATGTGAGGTTGTGGTTGAAAATATTCAGAACTTGATAAAAGAGTTTGAAAAACATGATTTATTTTCGGCAGATAATGTAGGAATATATGTCTTGCCCGATTTGAATTTTGATGAAGGAGATAGGATGCAGTGTTTATATAAAGATGGAGAGGAATATATCAGACTAAATAATAGGGTAAAAGATAAAATTAAAGAAAAAAATATTCAAATAGGTCATCCAAGAAGTATTTCTGCATTTTATAAAGCGCTAATCCGGCAAAGTGATGAGCAATGGCAAGGAAAAGCAATCAGCTGTAGTATGAGTGGTATTATTCCAGTAACTTTCGGGCCAGAAGGGAATGTATATTGGTGTACATGTGTTGATCAGGAGAAGGGGATAATTGGAAAATATTATCCGGATGCTTACATTGATGAATGTAGGATACAAGAGTATCGTAAGAGGACTATTTATAGTCAAGAGGAATGCCAGAAATGTGAATTTCGATATGTTTGTGGTGGGGGATGTCGTTTGAATTTGATTGCAAATAATACTAAACTTGATTGTGGTCTATGGAATGATCAGTACTTTTTAGAGAATGTAGAAAGATTTTTTTCTTGGGGGAGATAATGAATGCATGAGGGAAAAGTTAAGCAGTTGTTTTGTGGAATTTTTATAGTGTTTTTTTGTATCTTTTTTTATGCTTGTGGTAAAGAGGAAAGACCAGATTACCAATATGAGTATACAGCCATGAATTTCCGGGTGGAAGAAAAAGACGCAATCTTTGTAGCGAACCTAAAGGATGCAGTTATTTGTCGCAGGGAGCACGCAAATTATTACTTTGACAAGGATTTATCACCGGAACTTCGGGATATTTATGTGCAAACCTCTGAGAAGGTTGTCCAGTTTCTTGTGGAGCATGCAGGCTTTGAAGGGATATTGGAAGTCTATGCAGCGGATGGGATGTATTATTATAACCCGGATTCCGGGAAATGTGCGCTGGATGCGGCATATGCAGGGACTTCGGTGCAGGCAGCACTTTTGGTGCAGGCAGCAACGGGGTCAGCAACTGTGAATTACGGACTCCTGCAGGCAGAAGGATTTAGTATTGCAAAGTGTTTTGGTTGGGACATCTCTTATGTGCCTCCGATCCCGGCGGCAAACAATGCGGATATAGCTAGTCCGTTTACCGGGAAACGCTATAAATGGACAGGAGGAGATGAATATTTTTCAGATGAGATTTCTGCTGTTTTTGAAAGAGGAAATCAGTTTTTGCTGGATCTTGAGTATTTATGCTTTTCCCCAAATTATGTTACGGAAGAACAGGTGGAAGACGCTTGGAAATTGGCAAGGGGCTTATCCGGTTACATATCGAAAAATGGAAAGGAAGCAGAAGTGCTGGGACTTCTTCTGGAATGTGATAATTTAACTTTATTTGAGGAGAGGTTCATTACTTTAAAAAATGCATGGCTGGAGGATATGGGGAGCGCGGTGCGTGTGTTCGCAAGGGAGTATCCGATTCATTATGGAAGCTATGGCCGTTTCGCACTTTTCCGAATGAAGACACTGCATGGTGACTGGTATGTCAGTGGTGATTTTGATACCGGGATTACCAAAGGTGGAAGGAATTCATGGATTTTCCGTCAGGATTATCAGGACGTTGCCATGAGGATGCAGGAATTGGAAAGCAGTATGTCAAATGCGGATGTTTTTTTGCGAAACAAAACATATGCTTATCCGGAGCTTGATTTTATGCTCGGAAGAAAGGAAATCGAAAATTCTGCTGCGGGCTGTTATGATCTACAGCAGAAAGGGAAGGTATATATAAAGCATTTGCATTCGGTACCTCATGAATACTGCCATTATCTGATGCTGCAGGAAGGTTTATTTGTAAAGGGGGAAAAATTTAACGAGGTATATACCACGCAGTTGCATCTGCTTCCGGCGTATTATGGGATGTTTTCGGAAACGTCATATCTCTTTTTTCAGGAAAGGTGCGAGGTCATAAAAGAGAGGTCAGGACAGGATGATTATTTTCGGATGCTGGAAAAAAGATCAGGCGGTGAGATGCTGATCCGGGACAGGGAGAGCCTGACAGGGCTGATGGATTTCTTTGCGGCGCAGGTCGGAATGGAGGCATCCTTGGAGAAGGCTATGATGGCGCGCGGAGATTATGAACGACAGATTGAAGGTGAAACAGCACTGTATTCTTTTGCAATCTATATGGCGGATCATTACGGGGAGGATACCCTATATCTCGTCTCGACAGGGAATGACAGGGTGAAAGAACTGACAGGACGCACGTATGGGGAATATGTGGAGGAGTGGGCAGGGTATTTGAAAGAAAACTTTGGATATTGAAAAAGTATTTTACATGGAGAAAGCTCTCAAAATGACTATATTAAATTTTGATATAGTAAAATAATTAAGAAGGAGGAAACAAAATGGAGTCATTGTTTGATTTGATTTGGGGAGAAGAAACCCTAGGAGGTCAAATGCCGGGAGATCCGCCACCGATGACAGAGTCATGTATGATTTGTTTGTGCAGACCGGGGCCACTTCCTGGTAGTGGCAATAGTGGGGGGATTCAATTCCCATCTTTTCGGACATTTTGTAAAGATGAGGCCTAAAAAGAGGATACGACCTGAAAATAGGATCATGGTGATGTTATGACTGTGAGGTTTGTAGTACACATAATTGATACATGCGCTTGCTTTATTACAATGATTTCAGTTTTTTGGATAAGGAAAAAGACAAAACGGATAGAAAATGTATTTGAGCATTGAAGAAACAAATGATATCATACCTGAAAGGCAATCCCTGTTATTGTGAAGATAACAGGGATTGCTAGTATAATAGTTTTTAAATAACTGGACTATATTTTTGTTCCATAGTACAATGTATATATCAACTGATGGAGGCATTGTACTTATGGGAAGAAAATCAAGTATTATCAATCTTACTGCAGAAGACCGCGAATACCTCGAAACGCAAACTCGTGCCCGTACTATTCAGGCTCAAACTGTAACCCGTTCCCGCATCCTGCTTTTGAAAGCAGATGGATGCCCTATTGACGACATTGCCGATAAAGTCGGAGTCAATCGCAAGAGCGTCATGCTCTGCTTGAAAAAATATGAAGAAGGCGGTTTGGAAAACGCTTTGTTTGATGCCCCAGGCCGCGGACGCAATGCCGAAATCACGGATGACGAAAAAGCATGGATCATCAATATTGCCTGTCAGAAACCAATTGATTTTGGTTATGCAGCAGAGGCCTGGACCTATGCCAAGCTGACTTCTCATATCAATAAGAATGCAGAAGCAGCCGGTTATACAAGGCTTTCAACCATCCACAAAAGCACGGTTCACAGCATTTTGGACGAAGTCGAAATAAAGCCTTTTCGAATCAGGTATTACTGTGAGAACCGGGATCCGGATTTTGACAGTAAGATGCATAATGTTTTGTTAGTGTACAAGCAACTTTCGATGCAGTTCGATGAAGATGGCCATCTCCTTCCATGGGAGGAAGACAAAGAAGCTGTCCATGTGCTTTCCTATGATGAAAAACCGGGCATACAGGCTATTGCAACAACATCGGAAGACCTCCTTCCTGATGAACGCCATGGCACGATCAACAGGGACTATGAATACAAGCGTCTTGGAACACTGTCATTGCTGGCAGGAATTGATTTGCAGACTGGTGAAGCCATCCCACTGATCAGCGAAACCCACAACAGCAAGGATTATATCGGATTTCTAAAGATACTTGACAACAAGTATCCAAAGGGGGAGAAAATCCGCATCGTACTTGACAATCTTAAAGTCCACACCTCCGAAGAGACAAGGAAGTATCTTGCTACAGTGCCTGGAAGATTTGAGTTTGTATTCACTCCAAAGCACGGCTCATGGTTAAACATGGTTGAAGGTTTCATTAGCAAAATGACAAAACAGATGCTCCGGGGAATACGTGTCAAATCTAAAGCAGAGCTGGCGGATCGCATCTATCTGTATTTTGATGAGATCAACGCAGAGCCAGTGGTATTCCACTGGAAATATAACCTTGATGATATCAATGTATCAGAGGAAGTCATTGTAGATACACTACCAATTAAAAAGTCCAGTTAATTGGCGAACGTTATACTAGAGATGGGGATGAAATTGGAGGAAGAGTCAGAGATGGAAGTAAAAACAGAAACGAAAGCAGGGGGACAAGCAGGCAGGAATCTGTCTGACAAAAATTATGGGAGTTATTTGAAGGCAAACCGCGAATTGCGGGGATTTTCGGCTTTTCAGCTTTCAAAAGGGCTATGTGTGAAAAGCCTGGTCAGTGAGATCGAGGAGGGGAAAAAGAGCGCGAGTCGACTGCTAAGGGAGCGGCTGCTGCGGCGCAGCGGAGTGGCGAGCGAAGCGTATGAGAGCTGCCTTGGATATGAGGACAGTAAAGAATGGGAGATACAGGAGGAAATATTAGATGCCTTAGAAGCAAGGGATACCGTAGATTTAAAAAAGAGATTGGAAGAGTATGCGGGCGAATATGGTCTTTGGGAAAAAGGTCTGGAAACGGATTTTCCGTTAACGGAAGGATGGGAAGGGGTGGCACAAAGCACAGGGAGAGAGGAAAAACCAAGCCTGGCGGAAAAGACAGAAAGCGGAGAAAAGTCAGGAAGGACAGTAAAGACAGAGTGTTGTGAAAAGTCGGGAATGGCACAAAGAACCAAGGGAGGGGAAAAGTCGGGGCTGGGAGAAAAAAGGAAGGAAGAACAAAAGAAAAGAACAGAAGATGTAACAAAGCGCCTTCGGCGGCAATTTTATCTTGGTATGTTTGGCATGTGCCGGAAGCTCGAAGGTGCAGGCGCAGAAGAATTGGTCTGGATTTTTGATATGGCTATGCGGCAAAGCATGCCGGAAATCCACGAAAAACCGCTTTCCGGTTTGGTACTTTGTGCGGAGGAAATCAATTTGGTTTTGGAATATGCGCGCTGTCTGCCGGAGGATGGCGCGATCCGGCAGTGCAGGGAACTGGAACAGTACCTGCAGAGAGTGCGGATCGAGGATAATGCAAGGGTATTAAATCATCCGAAAGTACTCTATGTTCTTGGGCAGTTGCTGCTAAACCAGAGAGGCGCAGGAATCCGGGAATGTGAGGAGGTGATCCGGCTGTGTGACCGCGGGATCGGACTATTGCGGAAAACAAAGAGAATTTATTATCTCTGGGAACTGTTCCGTACGAAAGGAGCGGCATTGGAGCGGCAGGGGGAATTGGATTCTTCCAAACGAAACCGGGTGCAGTATATGCAAAAGGAGATGGAGCAGTGGACTTCATCTTTCGCCTATCTGTACGAGCAGTTTGGAATAAAAAAAGAACAGAATTCGGATGTTTATTTGTACCGGGGGCAGGATATCTTCGATGCCGGGGATGTCATCCGCAGCCGCAGGAAGATGCTTGGGCTGACGCAGCGGCAGCTTGAGGAGAAAATCACATGCACCTTGGAAACCTTGCAAAATATGGAGAGGAAAAAATGCACCACGCAGCCGTTTTACGTGCAGGAAATGTGCATGCAGCTGGGTTTATCCCCCGTTTGTGAGCGGACGGAGCTTATGGCGGCGAGCGCGCAGGTAAGAAAATTGGAGAAAGAAATCCGGTATGCGGCAAATAACGGGCAATTTAAGGAGAATCTGGAGCAAATCAAAAAACTGAAAGCGATGGTTGATATGTCAAACCCCATCAACAGGCAGTGGGTACTGCGCACGGAAGGGATGGCAAGATACCGGGAAGGGCTGATCGGGCAGGAGGAATATGAGGAATTGGTCAGGCAGTCATTCCTGTGCACGCTGCCGATGTCGGTGATGGAGTATCCGGAAGGGAAGGAGTGCTATCTGACAAATTCGGAGATGGAGTGTATCTATCATTATGCCCTGCTGGCTGGGAATGAGAACCCGGAGGAAGCGTACCGTAGGATGAAGATTGTGTTCCGCTTGGAGAAGGAGTTTGAGAATGCGGGGCGGGAGGTGAATCATATAAGGACATATGAGTTGTATATGTCATATAAGGCAAAACTTTTATACGAGTTAAGAGAATATGATATGTCCAAGTATTTGGCAGAAAAAATTATTTGTATGTGTTTGCAGATGGGAAGGGTTAATATAGTAGATGGTACATTATATAAATGGATACGGAGTAATTTGAAAATTTGCGGAAAAGAGGCAGAGCCGGAAAGCAAAAATTTCGATTGGCGGAAAGGTCTGGAATGTTGCCATGGCTTAAGCCGGTTCTGCCATAATAGTGTAGAAGAATTGTTTTATAGAAAAGTAATAAAGGATATTGTTGAAAAACAAGACTAATGTGGTTTGGGAGGGGTGGAATCTTCTGGCAAATTAACTTCGCCAGTATCCTTATTACATAGACTGATCCCGCATTCGTCTGGCGGGTTTGCCCCTTTGCCGACCGGTTGCAGCATTATGGCAAATGCCAGAAAAGCTGTCAGAAAAAAACGTATTGTTTTTTTGTGTGTGTGTTTGTGATTCATAGGGTTCTCCTTTTGTGTGAAACTGCCATTTCGGTGATTGCAAAACTCCGGAATCCAAATCAATACGGAATTCAGGTGCTTACATACTTGCATTTCCTTGCTACCTGAGTTTTACAATTACCGAAACGTTATTATTTTGAAGGTTGGAAGTGGTTTAACTTCTAATGAAAATCATAACACGTTACGGGAAGGATTGTTAAGGGGGATAATTGGCGAACAAAATATGGGGAAAAATGTAAAAAACAGTTCACCGATTTTATCCCTTGAAGGATATTTTTTAATATGGTATTTTAAGAATAAGCTTAAGTGGATGAGAATTCTCAAAGAAAATAGTTTTCAGAGGAAAGAGGAAATAAGAGATTCTGTAGAAAGGATATGGTGAGGACGATGAAAAAATTTTTTTCGGCAGTTACAATCGTTGCTTTGTTGGTTACGGGTAATCCGGGATGGATGAAGATGACCTATGCGGATGAAAATGGCGCAGTAGCCGAAGAGTGCGGGTATGATGATGATGCGATCGATGCACTTTTTCATCAACGTGAGCAGTTGATGTTGGAGATGAGTAAAGCGGCCATGGAAGAAAAGGGAGCGGTTGCATTTAGCGTAAATGTAGATTACGATGCAGAATTTGATCGGATTGATGATGAACTGCAGGCGCTTGGTGTGAGGAAAATAGACCCTACAAACGAGGAAGATATGGCATATTTGAAGGAATTGCCAATCTATGCGGGAGATGGCGAGTGTGTGCGGGCGGATATTCAATATGATGATGCTCCTGATATGTCTTTGATAGCGCTGTCTTTTGATGTATATGTTTCAGATAAGACTATAACACTAGATGATGGAACAGGGGGAGGGGAAAATACGTACAGATATCGGTTAGTACAAGTGACGGATAAAGAGGAGGGGAGTACAGGACAACTATATCAGCGTAGAAAAGTAAAAATGCTAACGGCACGTGAAATTGCCAAAAATCAGTCGGCTGCCTTGTTGAAACACAATTTTGAGATATTGACGGATGCGTTTTATGGGATATTTTTGAAAAGACCTATGCTGAAATGGGCATTGGAAAACCTTCAGGATTTTTTGAATGCTAGCAAGATATATGCAGACGTTGGAACAGATGAAGGATATACAACGGCGCATTCATCCGTAACAACAATGAATTATTTTTATTTTGATAATCCTGATTATGGGTGGAAATTGATTGCATCATATGCAAGTGCTTTTGCTGAAAGACAGGATCGTTTTGTGGGTGAAATTAATGCTCGACCGTTTGATGATGATGTGCATGAGGAAAAATATACGATGAAAAGTGGTAGTGGAAGAACTTATAAAGAGTTTGCAGCTGCATATGTAAGTGTGATGGATACAAGACCGGACTATTTTGTTAGTGCGTGGTTTGGTAAGCTGAAATTGGCGACATATAGTGGAGATAAAATGGAATATGAACCTAAATATGCAGATACACCACTTGATTTATTACAACTTCCGAATGGATCTACCTATTAAGAGGGATAGCTTCCTATGAAAAAATCAACCAAAATCATACTCGCTGCCGTGGCCATCGCTGCAATTTTCCTCCTATCCTCCGAACTCTGGCGGAATTATTCCCGCAGGGTTCTCGACCTCGATATGGATATGTGCGACGAAAACGGCAATGTTGTCCATGTGACCGTCGATGCCACCCAGCACCGAAAGTCGGGGGAATCGTGGAGATTCATAGGGCAGATTTATTTTGACGGTAAAATATTTGCCAATGGCAGATATGAGGAGGAGGAGCGGCTGGTGACAACCGAATTTAACGCTTTCGGGCAATGGGCTTAGCCGGATGAGTGGATCTCCAGCTTTTCCGTTGCCGAAAAAAGGACGGTACATATTATTTTATGACTTATCAGCTTCGGAGGGATAGCAAAGACAGCTGGTATGCGAATAAGGACAATACGTTTCACTATTTCGGCCCTGCAAGTACAAAGGAGGAAGCGGAACGAATCCGCGACCTTTGGGTGCAGAGAGAGTAAGTGGTGACCACTGTTTTTTATGAAAAACGATGACGGGGTAGGATATGAGGAAGAATAGCAGAAAATACGGAAAAATATTTGTATTTCTGATGATCGCACTATTTGTCTGTGGCTGCGCGGACCCAAAGGGGGCGCAGCCGCAGCCTGTCACATTTTATGCGAATCCCAATTATGCCGTACAGATTCAGGATGGCAGCCTCCGATATCTTTATCGGTCGGATGATTATGGTATTGGGGAGAACGGATATCCGGCTTATGAAGGCTGCATAGCGGCAGGGATCGTGGAGGGAGAGCGTTTTGAGGAAGCACCTGAGATCATTTCGGATTCCGGGATTTTTGTGAGGGATGAAAATGCGATGCCAAAGGGGTGGCAGGATGCCCTTTCCTATGAGGCAGCACCGGATATTTTAAGCCAGGTGGAACAATGGGAAGATATTGCACAGCTCATCGGTGATATGCGGGAAGGTTATGCAGCATTGTTGTCGGATGGGACGGTGGTTTCGGTTGGAATTGTAAATTCGGTGTGGGATCAGGAAGCTGTGGTGGAGGATTGGGTGGATATTGTCCGGATTGTGTCAGGACATGGGGTGATCTATGGGTTAAAGCAGGACGGAAGCGTCTGTGTGCACGCAAAGGATTGGGGGGATCGCTTAGACCGGATGAATTTGGAAAAAGAACTTGCGGGTTGGACGGATATTGTCCAGATCGCAGGTGGCCGTGACCTGTTTGCCCTAAAGAAGGATGGAACGGTTCTGACAACAGCGCAGGGTTTTTATGCATATCGGCAATGGGAGAAGATTACAGCGATTGCGGCATCAGGAAGTGCGTTGGTAGGAATCCGGGAGGATGGAACCGTGGCGGCGGAGTGTGTAGGGCGGAACGGATTTTGGGAGGAGGAGTTTTTAGATTGGGATGAGGTGGAACAGATTGCAGTATGCGATGCGTATTGTATTGCCATTCACAGAGATGGCACGGTGCGTAAAACGGGGGATGGGAAATAAAATTATAACAAAGGAACGGTAACCACCTATGAAAAAAACAACCAAAATCATACTCGCTGCCGTAGCCATCGCTGCTATTTTACTCCTATCCTCCGAGATCTGGCGGAATTATTCCCGCAGGGTTCTCGACCTCGATATGGATATGTGCGACGGAAACGGCAATGTTGTCCATGTGACCGTCGATGCCACCCAGCACCGAAAGCCGGGGGAATCGTGGAGATTCATAGGGCAGATTTGTTTTGATGGTAAAATATTTACCAATGGCAGATATGAGGAGGAGCGGCTGGTAACAACGGAATTTATCGCTTCCGGGCAATGGGCATGGCCGGATGAATGGATCTCCAGCTTTTCCGTTGCCGAAAAAAAGGACAGTACGTATTATTTTATGACTTATCAGCTTCGTGGGGATTGCAAAGACAGCTGGTATGCAAATAAGGATAATACGTTTCAATATTTCGGGCCTGCAAGCACAAAGGAGGAGGCGGAACGGATCCGCGACCTGTGGGTGCAGAGGGAGTGAGAGGCGACAACGATTTATATCAACACTGCTGGTTTCGATACAGGTTGTCCAAAATGGGTCAGATTCAATACGGAAAACTTTTTGTTGTAGCTGCGAGGAAGGTAGAGATAAAAGTCATGTGAGTAAACGGATGTCGATAATTCGTACGGCAGAAAACATACTGGCATAAAAAAGGCATCCTCCTTTTATGGCGGTCATTGATAGTTACGGTTTTATCAATGGCATAGGATGGAGGGGTTATGAAAAACACATTTCATATTGATCTTATGCACTTTATACGCGAAGAATCAGGGACACTTTATCCTGACCAAGTCGTATCATTTATTCATGAGTGCGGGATGGAACAGGAAGGCGGAGGAATTGAAAAAGTCATTCAGGCTTATGAAAAAGGCTTTGGTTTTGAAGAAGCTTTAAATTCATATTTCCGGGAAACGTTTCAAAGTCCAGAAAACAGTCCTTTTGTCAGAAAAGATCCGATTACAGGAGCAGTATATACCATACCTAGTAAACGCTCGGAGTATGATGGGAAAATAAAAGAAAAGTATGTGGATTTTCGTTTTAATAGGTATTTGTATAAGGATTATGAACTTAACAAAAAGTTTGTGAAGGTTGAACGAATATCCGTTGCAGATATCCTTATTGAATGTGAAAGTTGGATAGAAATCGATTTTACAAAGTTGGAGAACAGTGCCGGGATTCAATTACAGCAATTCGATCTGAAAACTATGTTGAATAAGGTACAGGCATATTTAAAAAATACGCTCCATGCAGGACGGCAAAAACCAATAAAGCGTATCTGCTTTGATGGAATGTGTTTTTGCGGCACTACTTACTTATCACTTGAAAAAGAAACTATGGAGATTTGCGCTGCCCTGGAAGAAATCAGTGCCAGAGGTGCGGCTTTTTTGAATGAAGTATATGTACAAAATATCTCATTCTATTTTGAGCAGCATGACAATGTCCTTTCTAGGCATAATGGGATCAATTTCCGGGATACGAGATTCTTTGATGCGGTATATATCCGTAATATAAAACTTCAGGGATATACAGATATGGCAGAGTTCTCTTTTGAAGATGCACGTTTGAGTAAAGCACTTAGGATCAATAATGTAGTATTCGGAAATGCGAAGCTTTATCTTTTCCAGACAATTCTGGAACATAATCAGAGCATAATCTTGAGTAACCTGTGTTTTTCGGAAAATTCGGAGATCGACCTTACCGGTGTGGAAACCCCGGCGGCGCGCATTAAATTGGTCAATATCGAATATTTGCCGATTGTTAAGATGAGATTCGAATCGTTATATATGGAAAATGTGGGGCAGTGTTCTCCGGATATTTTCCTTTTATTTAAAAACTGTAAAATATATAATCCGGTATACATAAAAAATGTTTCACAGCTTAGCTTTTGGGAATCCCATAATTTTAGCAAGATCGTCGAGGGAAACGATTGGAAACCTATTTTGAAAGATCAGCGGGCACTGGAGGGCAGTTGGACGTTAAGAAGGGCAAAGGTGCGGAGTAAACTGATCATGGCAGTATATAATAACAGACATGCCGATTATTTTGGTGTGAAGCATAATCTGAGAAATATTTCTAATCTGGCTAAGGCAAAGGATTTTGTCCTGCTGAAAGAAAATTTCAGGTCTGCCGGGGAATATGACAGAGAAGACAGCACCTTCTTACTTTATATGAAATATAAACCCTATCTGGATGCGTGGAACAAAGGAAAGAACCTGGAGGAATTGTGCCAGAACAGGATCAATAAAATGATGTATTTTTGTCTGGATTTCATTGGGAAATATGGGATATCGCCAACAAGGATATTTGTAATCTGGGTGTTGGTGTATGTGTGCCAGATCGTTGTTAAGTCATTGGATTCCGATTTATATGTTTTTACGAAAGATGTCATTGATGCTGTAAATGCGTTTCTGATCAGTTATTTTTCGGTTGCGGTGGTACGCAGGACGCTGCATTAGAGTACCTTTGCATTTATTTGCAGAACCAAATTGGCAAATTTCAAAAAACACTTGACATTCCCCACAACATATGCTAACCTATTAAAGCTATGAACAAGAAAGCAGGGCATCCACTCTCACCCTCCGCAAATGTGCAAAAGGGTTTATATTATGCTTCATGGCCGGTTTTTGTATGGAGACCGGCTTTTGCAGGGCGGATTGCGCGAGGGCAGTCTGCCTTTTTTATGCGCACGATGGTGGATGAATGGGGTTTTGTCGTTGGATGGCACGTGTCTTACAGGCGCATTTGCGCAGCGGCCAAAAGTAGAAGGGAATCTTGGAGGTGCACGACTATTAGCGAATTAATGATTAATGAGCAGATCAGGGACAGGGAGATCCGCCTGATCGGGGAAAACGGGGAACAGCTTGGCATTATGTCAGCGAGGGAAGCATTTAAGATGGCGCAGGATGCGGAGCTTGATCTGGTAAAGATTGCGCCGACCGCGAAACCGCCGGTATGCAAGATCATCGATTATGGCAAGTATAAGTATGAGATGCTGCGCAAGGAGAAGGAAGCCCGGAAGAAACAGAAGACAACCGAGGTCAAGGAAATCCGTCTCTCCCCAAACATTGATGAGAATGACCTGAACACGAAGGCGAACCAGGCGCGCAAGTTTATCACGAAGGGGGATAAGGTAAAGATATCCCTGCGTTTCCGCGGACGCGAGATGGCTCACATGAATTCGAGCAGGGAGATATTGGACGGCTTTGTGGAGAAGCTTTCGGACATTGCCGTGGTGGATAAACCTGCGAAGGTAGAAGGCAGGAGTATGATCGTATTTCTGAGCGAGAAGCGCTGATATCGCATAAGCAGGACTGACACCGCGGGAAAGGCGGCGCTGACACCGCAGAAAGCAAGCGCTGACACCGCCGGAAAGGATGGCGTGAATACCGTTAATGACATTTTGACTGAGTCAGGATGTGTTAAATAAAAAAGGGCGAAAGCCCGGATAAACAAGGAGGAATTATCATGCCGAAGTTAAAGACAAGCAAAGCAGCAGCAAAGCGTTTTACAAAAACCGGTACGGGTAAATTAAAGAGATTTAAGGCAGGCAAGCAGCATATCTTAACGAAAAAGACCCAGAAGAGAAAGAGGAACTTGAGAAAGGCAGCCATGACCGATTCGACAAACGTTAAGAATATGAAGAAAATTTTACCGTACCTGTAAGGCGGCGTAAGGAGGGAAATGAGAAATGGCAAGAGTTAAGGGCGGATTAAACGCTAAGAAAAAGCATAACAGGATCTTAAAATTGGCAAAGGGTTACAGAGGTGCCAGAAGCAAGCAGTACCGTGTAGCAAAGCAGTCTGTCATGAGGGCATTGACATCTTCTTACGCAGGCCGTAAGCAGAGGAAGAGGCAGTTCAGACAGCTCTGGATCGCGCGTATTAACGCGGCGTGCAGGATGAACGGCATTTCTTACAGCAAGTTTATGTACGGATTGAAGCTTGCGGACATCACAATTAACCGCAAGATGCTTTCCGAGATGGCGATCAACGACGCGGCAGGTTTTACCTCGCTTGTGGAAGCTGCCAAGGCAAAGCTTGCATAGTTAAAAATCATTTGTTTGTGGATGGGGCAAAAATAAGATTTTGCTTCCGGACATTGGACATGCAGCCGGGGACTGGTGCAAAGGGCAGAATGAATGCCGTTTTGCGCCGGTTCCCGTTTTTTATTCTAAAATACATTCTAATAGCTTTCTAATCTTCCTCTAAAGTTTTTTATGGGTCTTGCGTGCTATACTGTGAACATAGCAGAGATAACCGCGGTGTATTGATATGGCGGGGTAGTAGAAAATAAATTTACGGTGCGCAGGCATCAAACAATGGAGGTAGACAGATGGGTAAAAACAGAAAGATGGCAGGGACTGCGGGAAATCTGATGGGGATTCTCCTGATCATTGTAGGGGTTATCATTGCGGGGAATGTGCTAAGCTGGTGGAGTATCAGCCCGTTTTTCAGGGGATGGTGGACGCTGTTCATTATTTTGCCGTGTGCTGGCAATGTCCGGCGTTACGGCCTGCGCACCGGATGGGGTGCGGGGCTTATGATCGGCATCCTGCTCCTGCTTTCGCAGTGGCAGCTCTTTAGTTTCGGTTGGGCGGTGAGGCTCGCACTTCCGGCTCTCTTGATTCTCTACGGGCTGTATGTGCTCGGAAACGGCGCTCGTTTTAACCGCGCGGCTCCGGACACTCCGCAGGAGGGCAGCGGTTCGAATGCCAGTTTTAATGCATTTTTTTCCGGGAAGGAAATAAATTTTCCGGGGGAGGAGTTTTTCGGGGCAAATGTGAACGCGATCTTTGGAGGGTCGGAACTTGACCTGCGCGGTTCGGTCATTGTGGAGGATGTTGTGATCAATGCGGCGGCAGTTTTTGGCGGTGTTGACATTTATCTGCCAGATGACGTGAATGTCAAGCTGACCTCTACGGCATTGTTTGGGGCTACGGAGAATCATGTGCGCCGGGCGGAGATTCCGGAATGGCCGACGGTGTTCATCCATTCAACATCTATTTTTGGTGGGGTAGACGTTTATTAAATAGGGGGCGGATATGCTTGTGGAATGTGGCATATCCGCTTTTTGCATACAAGGAATATGGATGTGGTGCAGCTTTTCAGAAAACGGCAGCAGGAAAGATTTTCCTGACCAAAAATTTGTTCGAAATTCGGGCTTGCAAAAATCCCCAACAACAAGTACAATAGAATGGTATTTAAGTAGTATCCGACGAGAGGAGAAGGAAAGTGAAATACAAGAACTTTGTTTTTGACCTTTACGGGACACTGGCCGATGTATATACAGACGATGATGCTGTGCGGACAGACGAAAAGATGGCGGAGTTTTTTTCATCGCACGGCGCAAAATATACGGCGGAGGAATATAGAACATGTATGCATGACTTCCGCGCCATCCAGGAAAAGAAGCGTGAGGGCAGCGTTTATAAGCCGACGGGGGAGGTTATCCGTTACCCGGAGACGGACGTACTGTTGGTGTACGAGGAGCTTTTTGCGGCAAAGGGTGTTGCTGCCACGCGGGCGGATGTGCTGAAGGCAGCGAGATACTACCGTGGGATGTCCACCGTGACGCTCAGGCGCTATCCGGGTGTTACGGAGTTGTTTGGACAGCTTCGGGCGGCTGGGCGCAGCATTTACCTGCTATCCAACGCACAGCGTGAGTATACCGTGTATGACCTGGAAAAATTGGGGCTTTACAGCTGTTTTGACGGCATTCTGCTGTCGTCGGACTACGGCTGCCGCAAGCCGGACCCGATTTTTTTCGGGGAACTGACAAGGCAGTTCGGCGTATTGCCGGAAGAGTCGCTGATGATCGGCAACGACCGCAGGAGTGATATTTATGGCGCGAACCTTTTCGGGATGGATTCCGTCCTGCTTGTGACGGGGGAGGAGCTTGCGGCACCGATTGAGGGGGTTTTTGCCACTTACACGGTCGCGGGCGGCACATACCGGGAACTTGCGGAACTTTTGCCGGAATTGCTGGCGTAGAGAGGGCACGGGCTGCGAAAAGCGAAAGACCGTGCCAGACCATGACAGGGGGTATATTATGGCGGCACAAAATAATACACAGAAAAGAAATCCAAGTGCTTCCGGAAGCAGGAAGGGAACCGGCAGTACGGGAAACCGGCGGGGGGCAGGCGGGAATGGCACAAACCGCAGCGGCGCGGCGCGGGGGACATCCGGCGGGGGCAGGGGGAAGAACGGCAACGGGTCGGATAAGTGGATGAATATTTTCCTTGTGCTTTTGGTGGTCACGGTCATAGTGTTGGCAATCCTGTATTTCCGGAAGGATGGGGATGAACCGGAAAATCCGGTTCCGACACAGCAGGTACAGCCGGGCGGGGTGACACCGGGGGCGGACGGTGTGACCGGAAGCCCGACCGATGTTCCGGATCCGACCGGGTCGATAGAACCTACGGATGCCCCGACTGAGCCGCCGGTTATGACACCGACCGATGTTCCGGATCCGACCAGGGAACCGGATCCGACGGAGGCTGTCTCGCCGACACCGAAGGCGACGGTACCGCCGTCAGAGGGAATCGACACCGCGGAGGCGGATGAGATTCTTGCCGATGTATTCTGGGAGGTGGGGTATCGGTTTACGCTCTCCGATTCTGATTTTGTGTCGGGCGGTGAGAGATATTACCGATATGACGTGTCTTATGAGGGGAAGGCGCAGAGTTATGATGTGCTTGTCCGCAGGGATGACGGGGAACTGTATTACTATGAGAATGGAAAAAAGAGGGATTTTGACGGGCTTTTGGAGCACACGGAACAGCCGGATAAGGAGGATACGTTATCCGATGCGATGACTGCGGATGCGGCGGCAGAACTGTTGAAACAGTTTTCCTACACTTCGCTCGGCCTGCCGGCACCACTTGACGAGTGCAGCCTGATGCTTGATAATTGGAAGACCGTTGTTTACGGGGAGGAATGCCATTGCCTGAATGTGTTTTATAACGGGACACTGGCGGGAAATATTTATTTTACGGAGGATGCGGGGAAAGTATACTATCTGGATGAATTTGGGGAGTTTGTGGCGGTGCGCTGATGTATAACCATATTGTGGCGCTGCTTTCGGACATGCCCTGCAAAAAAAATTTTGGAGGTTGAAGAAATGGCAGAAGAATTGAAAAAGCGAAGCGAGGTCGCAAAAGAAAACACATGGGCGACCGAGGATCTGTATGCAGGCGATGAACTATGGCAGGCGGATTTTAAGGCCGCGCAGGAGTTGATCCCGCTCGCGGAAAAATACCGCGGGCATCTTGGGGATTCGGCAGAAATGTTGTATGATTACCTGAAAAAGAATGACGAGATGGACGTTTTGCTTGACCGGATCGCGGGTTATGCGGCGCGCAAGCACGATGAGGATACGACCAATCCGGTATACCAGGCGATGCATGCCCAGATGATGTCCTTTTACAGTCGTCTCGGCGCGGCTTATGCCTTTGTGGTTCCGGAGATGGTGGCCATTCCGGAGGAGACTTACCAAAAATTCTATGAGCAGGAGCCGGCCTTAAAGCCATATAGGCGCATGATCGAAAGGACGCTCGCGTGCAAATCTCACACCCGCTCGGCGGCGGAGGAGAGGATCCTTGCGGATGCCAGGGAGGTTTCCCATGTGCCATCGGAAGCTTTTGCGGTGCTGAACAATGCGGATATGAAGTTCCCGGTTGTCCCGGATGGGGAGGGCGGCGAGGTGCGCCTGACACATGGGAATTTCGGACAGCTGATGGAAAGCGAGAACCGGGAAGTCCGGAAGGCGGCTTTTGAAGGGCTGTACTCGGTGTATGACCAGTTCCAGAACACGAGCGCGAGCCTGCTTTACGGGCAGATCAAGCAGCAGATGTTCTACGCGAGGCAGCATTCCTATGCTTCCACAATGGAGGGCGCGCTGTTCCAAAATGAGATCCCGGTGGAAGTGTACAGGAACCTTATCCGGACGGTGCACGACAATATGGATCAGATGTACCGCTACATTGCCCTGCGCAAAAAGCTGTTACAGCTGGATGAATTGCATATGTATGATGTTTATCCGCCGATTGTGGGCGGTGTTGACAAGAAGATCCCATATGAAGAGGCGAAGGAGATCGTCTACGAGGCGCTGGCTCCGCTCGGGGATGAGTACCGCAGCCATATCCGGGAGGGATTTGAGAACCGCTGGATTGATGTGTATGAGAATGTCGGAAAGCGCAGCGGTGCTTATTCGGCGGGTGTGAGGGTGCATCCGTATGTGCTCCTGAATTATTCGGGGAATCTTGACAGTGTGTTCACGCTTGCGCACGAGATGGGACACGCGCTGCATTCATGGTATTCAAACAACAGCCAGCCGGTCGCTTATGCCGATTACAAGATTTTTGTCGCTGAGGTGGCATCTACCTGTAATGAAGCGCTTTTGATGCAGCATCTGCTCGGAAAGACAACGGACAAAAAGGAGCGCGCGTATCTGCTGAACCATGCGCTGGAAGGCTTCCGCACGACCCTCTACCGCCAGACGATGTTCGCGGAGTTCGAGATGATGATCAATGAGATGGCGGAGCGCGGCGAGGCGCTTACGGCGGAGGTGCTGAACAAGAAATATCACGAGCTTGTTGTTCTGTATTTCGGGAAGGATATCGTGATCGACCCGCAGATCGACCTGGAGTGGTCGCGCATCCCGCATTTTTATTACAATTTCTATGTGTACCAGTATGCAACCGGATATTCCGCGGCGGTCGCACTGTCGGAGAAGATACTTTCGGAGGGCGAAGGCGCGGTGAAGGATTACATCCGTTTTTTGAGCGGAGGATCTTCGGAGGATCCAATTTCGCTGCTTAAGATTGCCGGGGTCGATATGAGTACGCCAAAGCCGATCGAGGATGCCCTGAAAGTCTTTGCTGGTTATATTGATGAGATGGAACAGCTTCTCGCAGAGTAAAACAGAATATGGGTAAAAACGCGCCCCGGCATCCTGTGTGCCGGGGCGCGTTCTGTGCAGCCTATAAGTTTATTTGGCAGCTTTGACAGTCACTACACATTTTTTCTTGATGCCGCCAGAGGTCTTTGCGGTGATGGTTGACCGCCCTGGCGAGACGGCAGTGAGCTTCCCGGCAGAATTAACCTTGCAGACCGACGGCTTGGAACTGCTGTATTTGACTTTGTCCGTCGTGTGCGCCGGTGCGAGTTTCGGGAGGAGAAAAAACGAATCCCCCACCGTCAGCGTCTTCTTTGATACGTTCAATGACATTGAGGACGCAGGGATAATACGCAGATTGATGGTGTGGACAGTCTTATTTCCACGGTGGTCAGCGGCGTAGATCGTATAGATCCCTTCATTTTTGACAGAAAAGCTGGCAAGCCCGTTTTCTGGGGTGAGAGGAATGCCCTGGCTGCCGGAGCGGAAATAATCGGCATCCTTCTCCCCGGATGCGTACTTTACCGTACGGACACCGCTGTGTGCGTCGGAGACATTCACGGAGACAGTAAAGGAACTGCGGTTGTAAGCAACGTCATAACCAGCGGTGACTTTTGGCGCGGCTGTATCGTCGGCGAGGTGATAGATCACCGCCCGCTCGTTTCCGGCATAATCGCTGACGTAAAAAGTGTAGTCGCCCGACTTTGCAAAGGAAAGCGTATCGCCCGGGGCAATCGCGGTGTCGGTTGTGCCCCGGCGGAAGGAACTTAACTCACGGATGCCGTAGGCGTAGCGGATGGTGCGGATGCCGGAACCGCCGATGTCGGTTGCCGTGACGGTCAGGGTCAGGCGGCTGTCGCTGAAGCCCGGCTGGAACGAGAGCATCGGTGCCGTGTAATCCCGCTTGAGCGAGGAAGCGGCAAGAAGTGCTGCGAAAGCATCCGGCATCCCGGCATGCTTTAATTTCCCTTCGAGTGCCGTGACGGGCTTGAGCGTTTCCGTTATGATCTCCTTGATATTGGAAGGATAGAGATTTTCGCTAAAGGAGTAGAGCAGTGCCGCGACACCTGCAACATGCGGCGCTGCCATGGACGAGCCCGAAAGCGACACGTAACCGCCGACACAGGTGCTAAATATATGGATGCCGGGCGCTGCAAAATCGACGGTTGAGGTGCCGTAGTTTGACTTCCTTGACAGGTTTCCGCTGGCATCGAGGAAAGTGACCGACAAAACATTGTGAAGTCCGTAATTTGCCGGGTAGACGGGGGCACTGTTATTGTTTGTGCCGGAATTCCCCGCCGCGCAGATAAAGAGCATATCGGACTGACGGATTGCCTCCTCCAGGGCAGTGTTGGTCTTTGAGGTTCCCCAGCTGATGTTACAGATGTCGGCATGCATCGCAGTGGCATAGCGGATTGCCCGCACGGCGTTGGCGATCGTGCCGGAGCCTTTTGCGCCGCCGTGGATTTTCAGGGGCATGATCTTGATGTTCGCGCAGGACGCGACACCGGCGATGCCGATGCCGTTGTCCTTGACGGCCGCGATGATTCCGGCAACGTGGGTACCGTGGTCATCATCGTCCGATTCCAGTGTATGGATGCCGTCTTCCGCGTAATGACAGACCGTGTTGTCCCCGTTGTAAAAATCCCATCCCTCGGTATCATCAATAAAGCCGTTGTTGTCATTGTCGATCCCGTCTCCCGGAATTTCCCCCGGATTGACCCAGATGTTTGCGGAAAGATCCGGATGCCTTGTGTCGATGCCGGTGTCGATCACCGCCACCACCACCTCGCGGGCGGGGGAGTCGAGAGAAGAATAATAGTCCCATGCCTCCAAAACATTCATGTCGATATCCTCGGTTCCAAGGACTGTGGAGGTATTCATGTCGGCAATATAGCTGTAGGAACCCGTGTTATGTAATCCCCACTGGGCATCGGAATATGCGTCCTCTGAGATGGCGAGGGGGGTTAACGGCGCGTCGAAGTCGGCTGCCGCGACAAGGGGGTTTTCTTTAAGGCGCGCAAGCCAGAAGTCCGCGGAAGCCTCCGGTACGCGGAGCAGTGCCGCACCATTTTCGTGCCAGAGGACAAAATCTTCCGGAAGCCTGCAAAACAGGGAAGCCTCCTGTGCGGGTTTTGTGTCCTCCCGCATCAGGAGGATGATGTCGGAAAAGGCGGTCTGCCCGTTATCCGCACATGCGGCAGAAAGACCCGCAAAAGCTGCTGCGGTAGCAGGAAATTCCTGTCTGGTCTGGCAGGAAACGGAACGCTCCGGGTAATATAGCAATGATGGCAGCAAAACAAATGCTGCCATCATTGTTGTAGGAAAGAATCTCTTTTTTTTCATAAATGCCGCCTTTCGGGAAGATGTGTCCGCAAGTGGATGCATCTTAGCAGTAGGAACTGAACATCATACCGCTGTAGATTGAGGTCAGGTACGGATTCGTAAAACCGGGTTTCGCGGTGTTCGGGTAGGTAACGATCACTTTATCAACATAATCCACCGGGTTGAGCGAGATATCCGACATTTTGTGGGAGAGTTTCGCAAACAGGCCGTCCGGTTCTTCAAAAAGTGTCTTTAAATGCTGCATCGTTTCCGGTTTCTTGATCGTCTGGCTGTCGATGGAGAGCGTGAAGTCCTCATTGCGCCGGATGCCGGAGCGGCTCAACTCCTCCGGATCGGTCGAAAGGATGCGTGTTAAGTCGTTTTGCAGGCGGGCGGAGCGGCGGTTGCCGGGCAGCCCGTTGCGGGAAAGATTCAACAGTGCGTTATAACTTTTCAGGAAATTTGCAAGTTCCCCGATCGCCTGCTCCCCGGCGGTCTCCGGACTGACGGTCACTTCGCGCCTGGTCTTTTTTTGGAAAGTGAGCGAGAGGTCGCGGTTGAGGACGACGGTGTTGCTCATGCTCGTCTTTTCCCTGCCGTCAAGCAAAAATTTCGCGTTGGTTGGTTTCTGTGTGATATGGTCGAGGCCAAAATAACTGACAAGCCCCGGAACGAGCCCGCCGCCGGACGCGGAGTCCGCGATGGAGAACGCCGTTGTCTGACCTTTTGGGAGACCGGTCTCCTCCGAGGTAAGCACGATGCGGGAGGTGCGGCTGTCCGCGTCGTCCTCCACCTTTGCGAGGACATGGATATCCGAACGGTTGATAAAATTTGTAAGCTTGTGCATCAGCTCCCGGTTTGACGAGGAAGTGCTGACATTGTAGGAAAATTCATAGCTGTCCTCCCCGGTCTGGATGCGGAAACGGTATGCTGCCGGGGTCGGTCCCTCCCCCTCGGAGAGAACCCTGAGGCCGGTATTTACCTGAGGGGTAGCCAAAGACTTCACGCGGACAGAAACCGGCTCACGGAACGAGGTGTGCTCCGCATCAACAAGAGATGCGGAAATACTTTCCGGATCGGAAGAATGCGCGGAATTGATCACGCTCGGACGCTCAAAGGCGTGCCCGAGCTCTTTTAACGTATCCGCGAGCGCGAGGGAGGAGTCCTTGAGTGCAAGGGTAAAAAGCTGCTTCTCACTCGAGAGGTCAAGTTTATAATATGCGGAATGCCGGTTCATGTTTAAGATCCGGCTGTATACCGCTTTTAATTCATTCGGCTTGTGTACGGAACGTGTGCGCGCCGAAAAATTCGAGGAATATTCAGTTAATAAATGATTGTATGCCTGAATCATGGCCGCCTCCTGTCTATGCTAAGTTTTATGCATAGCATAACTATACTTATAATTGGTTCTATTATAACACGCAAATGGTATAGTGTAAAGAAGGAATTTGGCGGTGGAGGGGATTTCGGTGTTGATATTATTTGGGAGTAATATCGTTGATAATTCTAAAATGATATTGTGGGATAAAAACTTATGAAATTAAAGCAGCTCCGTGATGATGGAGGGTTTTGGTTTTAAGCCATCCCTGCCGGAATGGGCGATGGGCAGGCGCAGATGAGCCGCTTGGGGCAGTGTATCCAAGCGGCTCATCTGTGTCTTTTGTCAACAGCAGGTTCAACGGGAAATGCAGGGGATTTTCAGGAACATAGCCTCTGTCATGCAGCCCTTATTTCTGCCGATTCCCCGAATACCCGAATTGCTTTTTCAGACCTGCTAAGAATCCGCCCATAAAATGCTTTTTGGGTGCGGCGGCGTGCTCTTTTGCGATGCGTAAGAGGCGCTGTTCGTTTTCCCGGCTGTAGTGCCCGTATTTATTAGCGATGAAGTCAAACGGCTGTTCCCGGAAATCCCGCCAGAATTCGTCGCGCCCCTCCGGCCGCCGGAAAGGTTTTTTCAGCGGGGTCTGCATGCTGTCCTCGATGCGGCAGGGGAAAAACTCCAGGTTTTTCTTCACGGTATCGAACATATCTTTTGCGTGTTCCGTATTGACTAGGACGAGGGAGACCCCCATATTGTCGTCAAAGCCGGACACCGCCTTCTCAACCCGCCAGAAATCCCCGATGGTCATGTCACTTGGGTGTGTGATGTCCTTGTATGGGCAGTAATAGCAGCTTTCCCGGATGATCTTGTGGGAGTAGAACAAGTTGCGGAAAATTTTACTGTGGACCGTTTCCGTCGTGCCGTCGGGTTTTTGGAGCGTGAGCGTTTCAACATGCTCGTCCCAGCCGAAATCTTTTTTGTTGCGGAAATCCGCGTCCACGCACGTCCCGCCGTAGTGTCCCTCCTGCCACTGCACATACTTTTTCCATACGAGCGGGCTTGGTACGCCGTGGCAGAGGATGTCCAGGCAGAAAAGCTGCCCCTCGTAATCTTTTCCAAGAAACGCTTTCAAACCTGCGACCTGGCAGGATGTACCGGAGAATAAAACCTTGCGGCCTGCGGCGAGATCTTCCCGCACCTGCAGGAAAGTGTCCCCCATGTTGCTCTGGATATATTTGGAGCCGTGCATACGGTCGCGCTCCTCCTTGGAAATGGCCCGGATATGGACGGCGTTTACCCCGTCTCTTAGGATGCACCCGTAGACAGTGCCGCCCTTCTCAAGAACCGCGTCGGAGACTGCCGTGAAGATCCCGCCGGAGCGGGATGCCATGCGCACATCCACATTTTTATGTTTTACCGCGTATACGATTGGTTGATCCATATTAGCCTCTTTTCCCTATGATTTGAGATATCCTTTTTTCTTCTGGTCTGTTTTGAATGCGCAGACCGAAAGGCATTTATAGCAGCGGATACATTTCTGCTTATCTATGACTGGATAGGAAAAGCCCGCCTTGTTTGGCTGCATGCGGATTGCCCTGGCTGGGCAGACCGCGTAGCAGGCGGAGCAGCCGCAGCAGTTTTTGCGCTTTTCGAAGAGCACCGGCAGCTCCTTGTCCTGACTGGGACTTGTTTGCATTTTGACCCCCGTTTCCGCGCATTTTGCGCATGAAGTTTGCTTATCGTTTCCTGATAGTATAAAGTTTTTCTGTAACAGTATACATCGGATGTCAGGGATTTTCAAGGTGGCAGCCGCAATTTTTCCCCGGTATTTTTGCGCGGCAGGAAGAAAACGGCTTGATTTTGGACTATGATTACGTTATACTAGATAGTGGATATTTACAGGCAGAAATCCTGCCGCGGCAGCGGGACAGGAAAAGAGGGGGAAGCCTGAAAACGAAAGATCGGGGAGTGTATCGGTTGAAAGAGAAAATCGGGCAGTTAGCGAAAGAAAAGTTTGAATACCAGATGCCGAGGCTGTGCATTGAGCCGGAGAAACTGCTGATCCACACGGAGGCGGGGCGGGCGTATGAGGGAAGTATCCGCGTGACGAATGACGCGGGTCGCAGGATGAAGGGTGTGATCTTTCCGGACAGCCTGCTGTTTGCTTTGCCGAAGGAACAGTTTGTGGGGGAGGAGTTCGTGATTCCCTTTGTTTTCCATGCGGAACATGCGGGTGCAGGTGACCGCTATGAGGGGAAGCTGGTTTTTGTGACGGATGCGGGGGAAGAGAATCTGCCATACGAGGTGCAGGTTCACTATCCGGCGCTTGCGGCAGGGGAGGAGAGTGTCCGCGACCTGTTTCAGTTTGCAAGTCTGGCAAAGGCAGATCCGGACATGGCGGAAGCTTTATTTTTTGGCAGGGATTTTGCGCGCGTGATTTTTTACCATGATAAGCGCTATGAACTTTTGCACCGGGTCCTGGCCTTGACGGGGCGTAAGGGGCAGGCGGTGGAGGAGTTTTTGATCGCGACAGGAAAAAAGGCGGCGGTTGACCTGCGGCTTGAAAAAACGGAGTTTTCGTATGAGGCGGGCGGCTATAATTTTCAGGATCAGCTTGTCGTATGCAAGAGCGGCTGGGGCTATGTGGAGGGCGAGATCGCATGCGATGCCGGTTTCATCCAGCTCTCAAGAACGTCTTTTTCGGCGGGGGATTTTGTGGACGACCGGCTCGTGGTTGATTTCATCGTCCGTGTACAGGATGTCCCGGCGGGAAAAAGGGAAACGAAGATCCGTGTGCTGACTCCGAAAAAGGAACTTGCCGCGCGGCTGACATGTGTGGTTCCGCACCGCAGGGCGGAACAGCGGCGGCAGAGGCAGGCGGGGAAGAGGGCGGTCTGTGAGCTGTTCCGGATATTCCTTGCCTATTATTGCGCGGACGGGAACGCAAAACATTGCGCGGAACAGGCAAAGGAGCCGCTCTTACGCCTGCGCGGAGCGGAGGGGACGCAGAGGGACGGATACGCGGGAAAGCTCTGCCAGCTATATTTCTGGCAGCTTGCAGGCAAGGATGCTGCCGTGAAGGAGGGGATTTCGCTGCTTGGGGAGAAGGAATTTGCCGGGGATGCGGGACTGCTCGGTACATTCTATTACCTTCAGGCGATACAGAAGAAGGAGCGGATGTCCGAGAAGACCGCTGTGGAAAAAATCCGTGGATTGTACCGTGAAAATCCTGAAAATCCCGAACTTTTCCGCTGCCTTATCCTGCTTGACGGGGAGTACAGGGACAATGCCCACAGGTTTTTTGCGATACGGGAATTTACCGCGGAGTACGGCTATCATGTGCTTCTGCTCGCGGAAGCGGTGCGTATCCTGCGCAAAGATGCCTCGCTGCTAAAAGAACTGGGAGGATTTGAACTGCATGTGTTAAAGCTGGCGCTATCCAACGGCTGTGTGGACGCGGAGCTGGCGCGCCGGGTGGTATATCTGGCCCAGCGGGAGAAGGGGATTAGGCCGCTTTTGTATCAGGTGCTCGGGCGCTGTTATCATAACAGGCCGGACGATGAGCTGCTTGGCGCGGTGTGCGCGCTGATCATACGGAGCGGGCGCAGGGAAGCGCGCGATTACATATGGTTTCACCGGGCGGTCACACGCCAGTTAAAAATCGCGCAGCTTCCGGAATATTATATGTATTGCCGCGGGGAAGAGGAGAAGGAGCCGATCCATCCAAACATCTTCCTATATTTTTCCTACCGCTGCGAATTGAGTGACCGGAAAAAGGCGATGCTGTATGCGGACCTGATCCGCCATAAGTCGGAGCATGCGGCACTGTACCCGAAATACCGGCAGGGTATGGAGGCGTTTGCGGGGGAGCAGATCGCGAAGGGGGCGGTGAATGATTCCCTTGCGCTCATCTATAACGAGGTATATCGGGACGGCATGCCGAAGGAGGCACTCGCCTGCCTGCCGAAAGTTGCGTTCGCGCATAAGCTCTCGGTAAAGCAGGGCAGATTTGCGCGTGTGGCAGTGTTCCATCCGGGGCAGGAGGAACCCTCGTATGTGCCGGTCGTGCGCGGGGAGGCAGTGATCATGCTCTACACCGAGGATGCGGAGGTCTTTTTGGTCGATGGGGAGGGAGCCTGCTATCCGGCGGTCAATTTAAAGAGCAGCCGTTCGGGCGATGTCCATGTAACCGTGGAACCGCTTGTTTTTCAGGAGCAGAACCTGCAGGCATGCTATGATGACGGCTGTACACAGCTGCCGCTTTTGCTGCATCTGAAAGAGGAGGAGAACAAATACCAAAAATACGGCAGCCAGCCGGAAGAACTGAGCAGGCTTCTGGCGGAAAATGCAGCGGTATCCGAGGAAGAACGGGAATCCTGCGTCCGCTTTTTGATGGAGTATTATTACGAAAATTATGAAGGGGATCTGTTTGAGCATTACCTGCGGAAGATCCGGCTTGAAAAATTTACAAAAAAGGAGCGGGCGCGCATCATTCATTTTTTTATTATGCGCGGTTTTGACGGGCGCGCGAGGGAAGCCCTGCAATGTTTCGGCACGGAGGAGATTGAGGTAAAGTGGCTGAATAAGCTGGCACTGCGCTGCCTCGAGGCGGCAGAGCAGCCGGAGGCGGATCCGTTTTTGCTGTTTCTGGCATATTATGTTTTTGAGTGCGGGCGCTGTGACAAGGAATTGCTTTCTTACCTGTGCCGATTTTATCACGGTTCGACCGAGGGGATGTACGCGCTCTGGAAGACGGCGCACGCGGAAGAACTTGATACGGAAAGCCTGGAAGAGAGCCTGCTGGGGCAGATCTTGTTTTCCGAGAGCTGTACCGGGAACGCGCAGGGCGTATTTATGAGTTATTACCGCTACGGCACAAACCGGAAATTGATCCGGGCATTCTTAAATTACTATGCATATAAATTCCTGCTGAATGACCGGATGATTTCACCGGAGGTCTTCGAGCTGATGGAGCGGGAAGTCTCACTGGAGGAAAATGACATCTGCACGCTGGCCCTTTTAAAACATTATGCGCAGGAGGAGGGGCTTTCGGAACGGCAGAAAAAATTTCTTGAGTACAAGCTTTCCGGCATCTTAAAAAAAGGCATCCTGCTCCCGTTTTTCCGGCGGTTTGAGGATTTTGTGCAGCTGCCGGAGGAGTTGTACGACAAGACTTTTGTGGAATATCACACGGATCCGTCGCACCGGGTCGTGCTGCATTACCGCATTGGGGATCAGGAGCAGTTTTCGGAGCGCGAGATGAAAAATATCTGTCATGGAATATTTACTGCGGGTTTTGTTTTGTTCCGGGAGGAAAGTATGCAGTATTACATAGCGGAGGAGGCGGACGGGCAGACGGTGATCACGGAGAGCACGGCGGCAGTGTCGGCGGACGATGTGGTGCACGACGGGAAAAGCCGTTACGATATACTGAACCTGATTCTTGCGGCGCGCCAGATGCAGGATGACGAGGCTGTGATGAAGCTGCTTGAAAATTATATCCGGACGGATTACGAGGCGGATCATCTGTTCCGGATCCGCAACGGGCGCAGGTAAGGCAGCAGGACGGAAGAAATGGAGAAGACAGAGTTGGAAGAGGTGTTTTGTTACGGGTTGGACCTGGGCTGGGAGTCAGCACTGATCAGCCGCTACAATGCCGGGAAAAATGAACCGGAACCGGTGTGCTGCGACAGGGACGGGCAGGAACTTTCGATGCCGGTCGTGCTTGCAAGGCGCACTGCGGACGGGGAATGGCTCTACGGGAAGGAGGCGGCGCGCGTTGTTGCAAGGGGGGAGGCACTTGGCGCGTACGGGCTTTTAAGGCGGCTGCTCTCCGGGGAGGAGCTCTCGTTGGGAGGGGAGACGTACCGCGCGGAATTTCTGATGGAGGAATATTTGAGGAGGATCCTTGCCCTGATGGGGCAGCAGGGTGGCAGTGCCGTCACCATGCTCGCGGTTACGCTTCCGGAGGGGGCACTTGCGGCGGGTGGTGTGCTCACGGACATTTTGGCGCGGCTGGGTGTCGGCAGGGAGAGGGTTTTGCTCTTGTCGCACACCGAATGCTTTATGCGCTACATTGTCAATATGCGGCAGGAACTCTGGAAGAATGATACCATTCTGTTTGAGTGTGGTGATGAATATTTTTATTATGACCGCGTGTATTTTTCGAGAAAACGTGAGCCGCTTTCGGTCATGTCAAAACATGGGGATCTGACGGAAGAATATTTTGGCGGCGGGATATGCAGGGAGGAAGCGGAACGCCGGGCATACTGGTTTTACAATATGGTGCAGCAGCAGCTTGCGAACCAGCCGGTTACCTCGGTTTTTGTGACGGGTTCCGGTTTCTTGGACGGCTGGGTGATGGGGGCACTGCAGAAACTATGCGATGGCAGAAGAGTATTTTACGGGCAGAATCTTTTTGCGCGGGGAGCCTGTTATGCGGCGCATATGCACATTGAGGGGCAGGCCTGCTTATTTCTCGGGGAGAATATGACGCGAGAGGACATTATGGTCAAGGCGTACCATGATGCGAAGGAACAGTATTTCCTGCTCTCCGAGGCGGGGAGCGATTACCGCACGGTGAGGCGGTCGCTGCGCTTGGTTCTTGATGATACGAGCGAGGTGGAATTTTTGGTTGACCATGTCATGCGGCGTGAACCTTTGCATGAGGTCATGATCCTTGACCATCTGATGCAGCGCGAAAATAAAACGGTACGTTTGGAGCTCAGGCTTTTTTATGTGGACAGGGACACGCCGGTGGTGCAGCTTCGGGATATCGGTTTTGGCAGGGCAGGGACGACGCACCGCATCTGGGAACAGATATTGTAACGGAAATGATACGGAAAGGCAGGGGAAAGACATGGGAAGGGTGATACTTTGTGCGGGGAGGGAGGCAGGGCGGCCTTATGTTTTTGCGGCGACCGGCGACCGGGTTTCGAGCATTGAGGAGCTTTGTCATGTCCTCTACCACAATGCCTTTGAGATTCAGGAGGAGCTTTATTCCGAGGAGTTTATCCGTTTCATCGGTCAGGAGCTCGGGCTTGGCGAGCGTGCGGAGTACCTGCGCCATCTTGTCGATGCGCGCGCGGGTGCGAAGGATGTGATGGTCGCGTGTTTTTGCAGTGCGGATTATTATGACGCGCAGGAGATCAAAGCGTTTTTGAAGGATTACGACGCGTTTTATGCGAAGAGCCCTTTGGAGAGAAAAAAATGGAAGGCGGACAAGCTCTGGGAGGAAGGCAGGGAGCGCGAGGCCGGTGCGATGTACCAGGAGATCTTACTTTCCGGGGGATTGGCGGAGCTTCCGGGCGATGTCTTTGGTGACCTTTTGCACAACGTTGGTGTGGTGAAGATGCATGCCGGGAATATCAGCCAGGCGGTGGAATATTTCCGGGATGCGTACGAGCGCAACGGCGCTGACGATACACTGCGGCAGTATTTTATAGCACTTACGCTCTCCGGGCAGAAGGAGCGGATGGATCAGGAATTGAAAGCCCTGATGCCCCGCAGCGAGGTGACGGCACAGGTGGCGCAGGAGGTTTATGCCGCGAGGAATGCCGCGGAACAGACGGGGGAATTTCAAGAGCTTGAACGGCTGAAAAAGCTGCATGAGGAAGGGCGGATCGCGGAATATTATCAGTGCATGGACGCGCTTTTGGAGCGTTTGAAGGAGAAGTACCGGAAGGTGGCGAGGTAAGACATGTGGATTTTAGCACGGCGCGTAAAACAGCAAAATCCCGTGACGGCACCAAAAGAGGGTTCAGGGGCAGGGCGAAGGAAAGCCCTTCCACGGTAGGGGTGCCGGGCAGGGAAGTCAGCGGGACTCAAAATAGGAGGCTGTGATGAGAAGGCGAAAAAGAAAACAGCAGCAGGAAGAGCAGGCTCTTAATGCGAAGGAGGCGCTGCGCCAGTTAAAGCGCAGTAAAAAAGGGCTTAGCAGGGAGGAGGCGGCACAGATCATCGGGGTGGTCTGTGAGCAGATGGAAGAGCTCGGACGGCAGGCCGGCATCTCGCAGAGAGAGTACGAGGCGGTGACCTCCTACCTTACGGATATGCAGAAGATTGAGCGCATGGATCCTGCCGCCCGCCAGAATTTAAATGACGCGGCGCGCAACATCATCAACCTGACAAAGGAGCGTGTGAAATACCAAAACAGCAGTGACCGCGTACCGGTGCAGCAGTACCGCGCGATGGAGCGTTATGAGCGGGAAATACCGGACGCGCTGAAAAATATTTATGAGCAGGAGCAGTACCGCGAGATGATCCATTCGGATTTAAGGCAGCTGGACGGGGAGCGTGCGGTCATCGAGTACGAAAAGGAATCCGCGGCGGACAAGAAGATTTTTTTGAGGAACCTGGCTTTCGGGGCAGGTTTTTTGGTCGTATTTTTGTTTCTGACGCTTTTGGCGATGAATATGATCACCGGGACGGACATGCTCCTTCCAATGCTTCTGGTGCTTGCCCTTGCGGCGGGAACCGTGGCGTATATCACGGCTGCGGCAGGGCGCTGCGGCAGGGTGCTGCATGAGTCGGATTACAAGTTAAACCGGGTGATCCAGCTGACAAATAAAGTCAAGATTAAGCTGGTGAACTGCACGAACGCGCTGGATTATGCTTACGAGAAATATCAGGTGGAAAGCTACCGGGAACTGACGGCAGTCTGGGAGAAATATGTGCATACGAAGGATGAGGAGCGGCGCTATAAAAAAAGCACGGAGCTTTTGGAGCATTACAACCGGGAGCTGATGGACGCGCTTTTGGAAGAGGAGGTCAAGGACGCGGAGATCTGGCTCTATCAGGCGGAGGCTTTGCTTGACGAGAAGGAGATGGTGGAAGTGCGCCACCATCTGAACATCCGCAGGCAGAAGATCCGGGAGCGGCTGGAATTTAACAATGAGCAGCTTGCGATGTGCCGGGAGGAGCTCTCCCAGATCGCGGAGGGGAACAGCGCGTATGCGGATCTGGTGGGGAAGATCGCCGGGGAGCATGGGATTTCGTGGTGATGGGATGGGGGATTTTTAATCAAGAAAGCTTTGCCTGGGAAACTGCGCACATGGGGATACCAAATAGGCTTTGGGGAGATAAGGATGTCGGTGTTCCCGCGAAAGGTTGTAGAAAATCAGAAAACGGGGTTTTCCTACGCCTGTACATGAATATGGATGGCATTTTAAGGCGGGATGGCTTGAACAGGAAATTGATTTCATGTATTATCATACTTTTTTCAGCAACATATGGATGATTTTTTGCGGTGCTGTTCAATAGGGATCAATCCCGGATCCGTCTGGAAGGGGAGGGTTTGCTTTTTGACCGATCATTCGTATATTGCCTGAAAAGGAAGCTTTCACAAAATACAGGGATTGCATCGGATCTTGGCCTGCGGGAAGAAAAAGTATACGATACAAACAGCGGGCAGAACCGGAAAATCCGGTCTTGCCCGCCTGTAACACGCCCCCTTTTTTGCCTACATTTCCGCCAGCTGACAATCATGCTTTTTAAAGAAATCGACTCTCGGCTCCAGATACTTGAGCTTATGATTCTTTACGTCCGCAATATAAAAAGAAACCGGCTCAAATATATGGTTCCAATCCCACAATTCTTCTCCTAAATTTAGATATTCCCGAAACATTTCGCATCCCTCCGGCGCAATTGGATGAACCAGGATTGCCATAACCTTACAGGCATAAAAGCAATCAATAACAAGCTGTTTTCTGGATTCTGCATTATTCGTGGCATCTGCAATCTTTACATTGTTTACCCAATGCTTGTTTACCCCCCGGATAAAGTCATCTAAAACATAAGAGATACGGTGAAACTCATGGTTATACATATAACGCTCATAATCAAGAACCGTTTTCTCCGCCATAAGTTTTATTTCTTCCCCCACATCGCCCTCAGGAATTTTTCCGTCACAATTATTCTGAATAGCGTAGAAGCAGGTTCGGATTAGTCGGTTATACACATTGGTTATTAAATTACCATCTTTCAGAACCATATCGACACCAACCCGGTCTTCCTCTTTCATAAATACCTGCGGTTTAAAGCCTACACTTTTGGAAGACAGACCCAGGCTCATAAAATGCATCCGCAGCTGATCTTTCGTGTAATAATTTAGCAATTCATCTGCCGCAGGAGGCTTTAATTCGGAGCTGCTGCTGGCTTTTGTATCCATATACAATAAATGCCGGTTGGCTATGATGTGGGATAAATATATGGTCTCCATATCCGGTATTTCCCCTTTGGGAACCTGTAATCCGGTAAATAACCCTGTCTGGGCGATGGCATAGAAATAAATGTTATCTTCTCCGATAAACTGATAAACCTTCGATTCTTCATCATACCACCACCTCGATAAGTCGTCTTTTTTTCCATGCTCTTTCAAATAGGCTAAAGTAAAGGAAATCGGTGCCCATAGCGATTCCGGCCATACCCAAAAGGTGAGATCGTCTAATCCTTCACACTCCGGGAATGGGATACCCCATTCTACATTGCCGGACAGCCGGAAGGGAACCAGTGTCTTTCCGGAAGTATAATGAATGCCGTCTGCTTCCAATACGTTTTTAGCCCTGTCGCGGTCATCCAGATTTTCAAATTCAAACACAACAGACGCTTTCTTTTCCTCATTGGTTAATTTGTGAGGGGGCAGCTTTGCTGCCAATTCTGCCAGGTCGCCGAGATATTTTTTTGGTACATAGATGGAAGGCTTTTTCAAAAATTCTTCTACGGTTTCTAACTGATACTTGCGCGTGTTTGTATTTTTCCGTAAGAAATCATTGTATTCCTTTACTATGGGAATACAATATTCTAAATCGAAATACCAGTTTTCCACATCTCTTAGGACAGGTTTTTTGTTTGATAAGCTACTGACGGGATTGATCAGTTCCGAAGGCAAAAACTGATGTCCTAAGGAACACTCATCGGCGTATGCTTTTTCCGAAGTGCATCCCGGTATGGGACATTTCCCTGTAACCTGCCTTCCGTTTAAGAACATCTTTTTCTCTTCATCATAGAACTGAGGCATGGACATTTTCTTAATATATCCGTTTTTGTATAAAGTTTGGAATACTTGCGCGGAGACCTCTTTGTGGATTAAACCTGCTTCTCCCAGAGCCGATGCCCCAAAGAAATCAAGACGGATACCATAGTTTTCCAGGGTTTTTTTCTGGTTCTCATGGTTAGCACGTACATAATCTTCCAAAGTCCCCTCATACCCTGCTTCCTGCAGCTTGCGGTAGCTTTCCATGATCGGGGAACCATAACAATCGGTTCCGGAAAGAAAGATAACATTGTCTTTTCCGATTCGGTCTCTTAAAAACCGCGCGAAAATGTCCGCATGGATAAACATACCGCCGACATGTCCAAAATGCAAATTTTTATTTCCGTAAGGCATACCTGCCGTAATGATTGCCCGTTTAGGAAATGTCGGGCGTTCCTTTGATGTTAACCGCTTACATATCATATTATCATGTTCCTTTCTGTTATTTATTTTAGTTATCACTTGCTTCCCTTTTTGCTGGGGAAGCTCGGACTGTTCCGGCATAGTATACCTCCTTTCCGAATCCCTGGAGTGTGTTTGAAAATTATTCCCGCAAACCCTGACGCACATCCGGCAGAAAGCATTTTTTGCACACGCTCGGAAATAGATGAAAACATTATAAAAAATAAAAACGGCCAGAAACTCGTACCGAGCTTTTGACCGTTTGGTTCAGATGGACCAGGATAAGACACCTGTTATGAACACAACACAAAAAGCCCATTGCCAATTTTGACAATAAGCTGCTGTCGCTGGTTCATTTTGTTTATGGAAATTGAATGTTTCATCATGGGCTTATCCTTCTTTTATTTTGAATAATTTTAACAGTATATTTTATAGTTGTCAACAGAAATATTGATTTTCATTCGGCAATTCGAAAGAGTTTTTGGCATCTGCCCGTACCGGAATATTTCCCGAAAGATCAATCAAATCCATCCCAAAACCGATGGATTGCATATTCTGGGGGTGGCGGATGCTTTATCATTAAAATATAATGATTTATACTCCCCCTGAAAAATCATCAAATCACAATCGGGATTTGATGGTGGGGCTGCCACGGCCGGCGCACCGGAAGTGGAAGGAAGCCGGTTTCCGCAAAAAGGATATTACATCCGTTTTTGGGAAAGAACGATGCTTTTATGAGCAGAATGCAAAACGGACACAAGCAAAAAAAGACGCGGTGCAGAAAATGCGGTTCGGATGATATTTTCCCCTTGACAATTTAGGGAAGATTGCTTAATATAGTACCATATCAAATCTGCAGACATGAAAAATGTAGCGCGAAAGAGGAGTACACCGCGGGTACTGGCAGAGAGGACGGCACGGGGCTGAAAGGCTGTCTCAGGAAAAACGGTGGAAGGTAGCTTTCAAACAGAGCACCTGAGCGGAAGTTCCGGGTAGGGTGCTACGGGAAGTCCCGTTACAGACGAATGCTTTCCGGCATTTGCAAGGCCAGATCGTTGCGAACGAAGTGCTTTGACAGATGAAACCGCGAAGTGTGTAAGAGGCAGCTTTTGCTGCGAATTAAGGTGGTACCACGGTCCTCCGTCCTTATTGTGACGGAGGATTTTTTTATGCACACGGGCATCCGGAGGAAGAATGTCAGCAGAGGCGGACGGCTGCCCGGAATGAAAATGCCCGGAATACAGGCTGCCCAAAGCGCGGATGCTTGGAGTGGGCTGCCCGGTTCATGGGATGCCTGACACGCCGGGCTGCCCGGCATATCGGACAGGAAAAGCGCGGATTTCACAGATGTATTATCACACAGACCAAAAAAGAAAGGACAGGTATCGACATGCAGAAAGAACTTGCAAAAAACTATAATCCGAAGGACATCGAAGACCGGCTGTACGAAAAATGGGAAAGCAGAAAATATTTCCATGCAAAACCGGACGAGACAAAAAAGCCGTTTACGATTGTGATCCCGCCGCCAAACATTACGGGGCAGCTGCACATGGGACATGCGCTTGACAATACGATGCAGGATATCCTCGTGCGCTTTAAGCGGAT
>ERZ808040.176-NODE-176-length-63557-cov-9.803576_pt1 | contig 63557 bp, 64 predicted proteins | sample MGYA00380191_ERZ808040 | MGnify/ENA primary metagenome ERZ808040 (study PRJEB31490, sample SAMN06133395) | mouse gut metagenome | isolation source: J6 | host: mice | place: China: Chengdu | collected 2015-05 ...
CTCTCCTATGCAGGCTTGAACCCCAGGGTGAAGCAGTCCGGCGAGACAAAATTTGGCGGCATCCATATGTCCAAACGGGGTTCACCCTATCTGCGCAGGACCATCTGGATGGCCTGTACCAACGCGGTGCAGTGCGACCCGATGTTCCGCGCTTATTACGAGAAAAAGGCCGCCGAGGGCATGAAATATATGTGCATCATCGGCCATGTGACCAGGAAGATGACCACAGTGATTTTTGCTGTGCTGCGGGATAACAAGGTCTATCAGCCGGTTCTGCCCGCAGCGTAATAAAAATTCCCTCAATACCTTAGATGGCCTATTCTGGATAGGTCTGCTTTACTGCGCCCGTTCCCTTGGCTCAGATATTCAACCCCTTTTGCATTTTTATGCTTGACAACTCCTTAGCCGGCTGCTTGTCCTTAAATCGGGCCTCTGCGCTGCCCTTCGGCCTGTGTCCGCGTGTCCCTTATTGATTACTGCGTGGCACACTTTTCTGCGCTGGCATCCGTGATCCCGCTCTCAACAACGGGCCACACGAGGGCCAACGCTGCGGTTCAAGGGCTGAGGGGTGTATGGGATGCCACCCCGCCCTCAAAGGGCACAAACGGGCTTACAACGCGAAACAAGGGCGCTGACTCGAGAGGATCCCAGTGCAGGCCTTTAAATTAGGTCATGTGGCTGGCGCTGGAGCGGAGGTTCCTGGAGCAGGCGGGCTACACAGAACTGCCCTCGAATGACGGTGATCGTGCGCCTCTTGCCGTTTGCGGACACGTCTGCGTTCTGCGTCCAGTTCCAATTGGTGGAGCTGCCTCTGATGGAACTGATCAACCGCGACCTGCGTCGGTAGGATCGTGTAGAGGTTGTTGCCCGTCCACTTCATTCCGCGCTGATCGAAGTAGTTGCTGTGCTCCACAGTGATGAACCCTGAATCCAGGAGGGTGCTGATACTTTTCATCACAGTGTTTTTGGTCATGCCAGTTTCGACAGCGATGGTGTTGTAACTGGGATGGCAGGTGTGCGTCCTGCGATCTTCGATCAGCAGCAGATAGGCGTACACCATGAACGCAGAAGGCGGAAGGTTCAGCAGAAAAATTTCATTGGGCAGAGTGAAAAACTTTCTGTCACCAGCGTGTTGGAAAGCGGGAGCGAGAGACCACTCCTCATCTGTGATGAGCTTTCTGCCAACCAGGCCGGCCAAATACTTTTTCACAGTGACTGCTGTCATGTGGATGCCCTTCGCAGCCATTTCTGGAGATACATTTGTACTGCCATGGGAATGCTGACAGCAGAGATAGCACAGGATCACAAACTCAATCGGCTTGAACTGGTACTCCCATACCGCATTGGGAATTGGGAAGCGATAGTGGCGTGGGTCGCGCCTGGGCCAGCCGATGGGGATACGACGCATCCTCAATGGGCATCACCTCCACCAATGTGCTGCTCCACCCACTGGATGAACTTTTCTTTGGGCACTATCATTCGGTTACCTACTTTGAGTACGGGGAAGTCCGGCTCATGCATCAGTTCATAACCACTGCTGGGGGACACACCCAGTACCTTTGCCACCATTGCCGCGTTGAGGAACAGCGGCAGTTCGTCATAACTTTTGTACTCAGATAATTTCATGTGGATTCCTTTCATAAAATTTTTGCTGGCCACACACCGTACTCGTTCCTGTCCCAGAGTTTTGCTGGGGCGTTTTCACCCTGTTGGTACGCTCATCCCGTATTGAGAGTCTTGGCGGTACTTTTCCCAGGGAGTATGTCCTTCGGTGGTGGGTATTCAGTTGTCGAGGTGCGGTTCGCAAAGTTTGCTTCTGTTCCCCCGAACTTCATTCTCTATTTTGCTTTTCCAGCTTATCATCTCGCTTGACATTCGTCAATAGGTTTTGTATCATATGGACGTATACACTATTGCATGAGCTACATTATCTATCGGAGGCGGAGCCATGGGCATTTTGGGAAAAGACCTGTTTGACATAGGCCGGCCACGCACACACGTCAAAGTGCAGTTCGGACAGAGTGCCTACTGGGTGGAGCATGACCCAACGCCCCATCCTTACGGCGAGACCTTGACCGAGCTGCTGAACTACGATGTCACGCCATACGAACACACGCTTTCTGCTTTGAAACAGGCCATAGAGGAGAAGGATGCCCAAGCAGCACTGCGGGTATTTATGGATGCGGTGAGGGATCTGTCCTCCCTCCCCTATTTCCGCCTGTTCCTGTCTGACCTGCGGCAGTTCAGCGAATTGCCCGTGGAGTGTTTTGTAGTCGGCGAGGCACGGACGGCCTTTGAAGCGTATATCTTCTCAGGCGGTAAAAAGGATGCCGCCTATATGCGGGAGCAGGCCGATGCCGTCCGTTTCATCCAGGAGAGGTACGCCTGGTTTTTAACGGAGGCATTCCAGCGGAGAGCCTTTGAAAAAAAGAAGGGCCAGAGGAAGCGCCCCCTGGCCCAGCAGATCTATGAAAATTGTGTGGACGCCTTTGTGAGCGGTGTGAGTCTTGGACAGTCATCGGAGGTGGACGCACCCCAGGTGAGCATCCAGTATGCCGTGCTGGAGATTAACGGGGAGCACCACGAGCTGGTGGAGAAGCTGTACTTTGACCGGCTCACAGATTTCGTCTACGTGGAACTGATGCGGGGCCTGCAGCGGGGCTTCGTCCCCAAGCAGTGCGCCAACTGCGGACGGTGGTTCTTGCAGACGCCGGGGGCCAGCTACAACTACTGCGACCGACCCGCGCCCAACAGCGGGGAGGGGAAAACCTGCCGGGAGGTGGGTTCCGCCAAGAGCTTCCGGGCCAAGGTGCTCAACAACGATATCTGGGCCATCCACCAACGGGCCTATAAAAAATACTTTGCCCGCACGAAAAAGGGCACCATGACAAAGGTGGATTTTCTGGCGTGGGAGACGCAGTCCGAGCGGCTCCGGGACGAGGCCCTGTCAGCGTATGACCGGGCAAAGACAGGGGACGAAAAGACTGCCATTGCGGAGCGGCTGCGGGGGGAACTGAACCAGCTGTGAGGCGGCGGCTTTTTCTTTGTAGACGCTGGTGCAATCCGCAATAATGAATTGATAGAGAGGGGAAGCAAGATGGAACGTTGTCCGTGGTGCCTGGGAAATGAGGAGATGATCCGCTACCATGATGAGGAGTGGGGCGTGCCTGTCCATGATGACCGTAAGCAGTTTGAGTTCCTGATGATGGAGGTCATGCAGTGCGGCCTGAATTGGAACATGATGATCCAGAAGCGGGAGGTCTTCCGGGCCTGCTTTGATGACTTCGACTTCGAAAAGGTGGCGGCCTACGATGAGGGAGACATTGAGCGTATTTTGGGCACCGAAGGGATGATCCGCTCCCGGAGAAAAATCGAGGCGGTCATCCACAACGCCCGATGCTTTCAAAAAATTCAGACGGAATTTGGTTCATTCTGCGAGTACATTTGGAGCTTTACCAAAGGAAAGACCTATCTCTACGTGGGACATCAGAAGGGCGGCATCCCTGCCAGCAACGGCCTATCCAACCGAGTTAGCGCTGACCTGAAAAAGCGGGGGCTGAAATACATGGGCCCCGTTACTGTCTATTCTCATCTGCAAGCCTGCGGGATCATCAACGACCATTGGGAAGGATGTTTTCGATATCAGAAGTTAATTGCTTGCACAGACGTAGTTCAAAAACGGCGGGAGCGGGAGAACTGATAGGGACTGGCGTTTTGGCAAAACTTAGAGAGAGCTGAGGCCATCTTTTTTGAGCTGGCTTCGGCTTTCTGACAATCGGTAAACTGTTGGGGTGGGTGCAGAATAGGGATAGACCGCCCCACCCTTCTTGGACGGTGAAACAGCCTGCCCTTCTTGCTATGCATTATGCTATGAAAACTTAAGGTGCGCCTCCAGACATCCCGTCGTTGCCGGGCTTGCCTTCGCCACCGGGCATCCTGCCAGGCTGTTGCACGCATTCAGCCAGTCGAGGGTGGCCTCGCCGCAAGCGGCGGCCTTTCCAGTGAGTTCTGTCATGATGTCGTAATTGATTTCCTGAGTATTTTCGTGGTCATAGCTCAAGTTTAGGGTTCCATCGCTGCTCTCGGCACAGACACCCTTGCAGATCACATCTGGCACCGTAATAAACGGCGGCATTCATCATGTCCGTCTTGATATATCGGTATTCGATCTCCACTTTGGAAGGTGCCATTGAGGAAGATATCCATGCTGCCGAAGATGATGTCGGTGCTGCCGCCGTCCAAGGCAAGCTTGGGGCTGGCGTTGAAGTAGCGGTCATATAGAGTTTTTTGGCGTATTTATAAAGCCAAAATGTGCAATCTGTGCAGTTCTGACTCCTTCTCCCGTGCTGAACAAATCAACGCAATTAGGAGAAGCAACTCCACTGTCCCGTAGCCAGAGAGCGGGAATGGCATCCGGTCATACTCCAGCAGAGCCAGATCGCTCATAACAGCCAGTGCTGTGCGAATCAAATACCCGATGTAAGCATAATGGATACACCGGTTCATCCAAATATTTTTGCAGTTCCAACTGCGCAGCAACAGGATTAAAACAGCAAACAGTACAAAAATGGCCAGGATTGGGAAGAATCCAAAGCGGTATGCTGTGGAAACCAGTCTGTCTCCATTGAGTATCGGTTGGGTACGCCAGTAAAATTCCTGGGGATTGATTTGCTCCAACGCACCGTAATTGCGAGAAAGAGAACCCATAACCGATGTCCACCGATAGTGAAGCCAATAAGGGATATTGGGCACGCCGTTGGGCGAGGACGCTGCCGCTTTATCCATGAGTAATATCTTTTGGTAGAGGTAATAGCCCAAAGATCCAATATTTACGGCCAGCAGCACACAGCTGATGCCCACCTTGCCGCAGGGACGATTTGCGCTGGCGCCCAGTTCCTTCCAAACGATAAGATCGGCGAGCGACAGGAAATAGAGCAGATGGGTTATGCGATATTTTTCGACCAAAAGGTCGGTGAATAACAGGTTGAGTGCCCACAAAGAGGCAAGGACGAATAAGCTGATGTAGGCTGTTTTTGGTGCGGCATATGCGGTTCTTTTTTCAAAATAGGAGTGGATTGACCGGGTAAACCAATAGAGGACAACTGGCCAGAGAAACAGGCTCATTGGAAACAAAAACCTACGGATATAGCGTGCCCAGTAAAAACTGACTCCAGCGTCGCATAAAAGACCGCTTATCCAAAATGCCGCAAGCCATAAGGCATAGATCAACTTGCGGTGCCGCATATCTCTCTCCCAGATGGCCGCAATTTCAATGGCCCAGAATGCGGCCAAAACAGGTGTATCAACGACCGCCATGCCGACTATCACCACCATACAGCAGCTCAGGAGCACGGCAATCAGGGCGCATAAAATACCAAGCCAGCGTCGGCCCTTCCGCATATGTTTGAGCGCAAAAGCGACCAAGGGATAGCATATAGTAGGTGTAAGGATAATGATAGTGCTAAAGATAGCTTCTGCAATCCGACATTTCTGCGCGTAGATAAGCAAGGGGAGAATAATCGCCATACTTGAAATAGCCAGACACGTTCCTATGGACAGCTTTTTGTTGTCGAGCATATGCCAGCCTAAAAGTATGAACCCTAAGATACCGCATCCAATCATTGCGTCAAGCAGCTCGGCAAGTGCGAAATCACGGTTGGCAAGTGCCGAATAGGCAAAAAGGAGTAGCGTGATTGCGGTCGCAACCGCAATAATCCACCGTTCCCTGTTCTCTTCGACTTGAGCTTTTACTTTTTGTATCATCGCAAGCCATCTCCTAAAAAGGCGGTGCGGAACGGATTGCGGCACACAAATATCCCGAGTATATATTTGCCCTCCCACACCGGGTCACGGTAGTTGCTATGCTCATCCAATGGACAGCCGCAACACAGGTCATCTGTCATTTTGAGCATTACGCTCTGAAGCTCAAGATTCCCTTTCCTTGAAGTGCCGGAACTGTTCCTCAAAGCAGCGAAAATTGTACTGAGAATTACTGCGATCCAAAACCGCAAACACTATATCGCGAAAGTAGCTGGCATATGTATCGTTTTCCCGGCAAAAATCCCGCAATGCACAGTAGAAGCTCTCGGCCACCTGTTTCGCGTCATTTCCAAAAGCCCCACAGCCCCAGGCACCCAACACCAGATAGTGGTAATGGTATGCCGCCGCCACATGGAGAATCCCCATAATCCGGTCATACAGCAGGCGATCCAGAATGCCCTTTGCAGGCCGATTCCCAACAATGACTATGGGTGCGGCGCAGGTCAATACGGACACTACTTGGGAATCCGCGAGGAAAGCGTTGTTCTGATCCCGGATGATTTCTACATCAGGGGATAAAATCATGGCGTTGGAGGACAAGAGAGAGCCGACGGCCTGGTGGGTGGTATAAAAGGGGGCAGCTTCCGGGCTTTCCAGAGAGACCAGTAGGGTGCTTTTTCGGCACAGATCCTCCTCCTGGGCCTTGGCACCAAACCGAACTCCGCCGCCAGGGTTGACGGGATTGGCGAAGTTTAGAACGAGAACCCTGCCGGAGGCGATCTGCAGCCAATCACAGGATGGCTGGAAGCCGTTTCCCAGACCGCAACGTACTATCATCTCTCGGGCGGCGGAAAAGCTGTCCTCATTTGCAACGGAGCAGTTGCACGGTCGATCGGGAAGCCCGGCAGATCTCTCTAAAGGCTTAGGCTTGACTACCGATACCTGTTCCGCACTCAGATAAACCGCTCTGCGAAACGTCTCCGGTTGAAGCTTTAAGCGTCTGCAGACACCGCCGACTTGATAACTCCCGGTTTGCATGATATCTAATGTTTCCTGCAATAGCTTCACATTGTCCATAGTGCCCTGCCTTTTCTCTACGATGAATCTCCCTCGTAACAACTGGCCTGCTTACCCGGTCTACAGTCACGCTTGGATGTTTCCCGCTGTGCTGCAGCCCACTGGGCGTTCAACTGCTCCTCAATCTGAATGTACAGTTCGGCCGGGACGGCTCCTCTTTTCTGGCAGAACTCCGGCGCGGAGTTCTTTTCCTTCATAGTGATGCCTCCTATGTTGAAACCGGGTCACATATCTTGAATGTCGCTTTGGTCTATGTCCGCATAAGGTTCGGAGAGTGAATAACCCTCCCGCTTCAGAAGACGCTCCACCTCAGGACCAATGCTGTCGCTGGGTGAGACGGCGCCGGGGCTCTTAAGCAGGAAATACTTGGCCGTTTGAGGATCTGTCTTTAACCAGTCCAGCACGATCAGAGCATTCAGCGGCTGATAGCCACCTTTGCTCACCAGGTCTCCGGCGGTGACGCCCTCGATCTCAACATCAGGCAGTTCGTTTGCGAAGAACCATCGAATCACCCAGTGCCGGCTTTGCGGATCCATATTTTTGATGGCCTTGTACAGATGCCGGATCTCCGCCCCGGAATACCCAAGATCCAGAAGAGAACTGTGAAATTGCTTAAAGGTGATTTTCATATGCTATACCCCTTCCATCACGGCGGCTGCAAAAGTGGATGCGTCCTTCTCAATGGGCTGCCCGGCATAGGCCCGCAGATCCATTTCCGGCTTGATGTAATGGCCCTGAGTCATATTCCTTGCCCATAACAGGCGACGCTTCTCATCCACGTTCCAGAAACCTGGTTCCTCCACGACCCGGTGCTGGACCGCATGGCGCAATTCATGTACGATGGTGTCCAGGGTTTCCTTCACACAAAAGGCGAAGTGTGGATGATTGCCGTCCACTGTCAACATGGCAATGTTGAAAACCGCCTTCTTTTCGCTCCAGTTATAAGCACCGCAGTTTTTGAGATTGTTCACGGTTACATCCACGGTAATGTCCAGGCCGTAGAGCGCGACCAGTTGTTCGGCAAAGTCAGCAAAAAGGGCAATACGGTCTTTGTTGCTGGCGTTTCGAAGAGTATCAACCACGTCGTTTCCGAAAGAGCGAGTGATAAGCATCTGAGTCTTTTCGACCATCTTCTGATCATCATCGCTGAGCTCTATCTGAGCAGCGGCTGGAAGGTGCTGCTCGCCCCACCGCGATCTCAAGCCTGCGATGAAATCAGTCAGGAATCCCACTGCAACGATCACCGCCGCAGAGATCAGATATTCTGCCAACATACGTTTACCTCCTGAGTATCAGTTCACGTTCCTGTCGCTCCAGTGGTAGCGCCATCTCGTTGATCCGTGCCAGTAGATAGGTATAAACCGCTGTGTCATACGAATTGGAGAACGAAGGCTCGGGATCCTGAAGGATCCTATGCGCCAACAGTGCCTGCTCATGGCGGAGCCGCTGCTTCTCATCCATGGAACTGATGGACAGGTTCTTGAGCCGCTCGTACTCCAGTGCATTCTCCATATGATAATCCTCTTTGCGAAACAGTTCCTTACCCTCACCGCTGGTGGGAGTAAAACCTTTTCGTAGCATCCGGCAGTAGCTGACGGCGATGCTGTCCACGTTTTCCTCTCCATCCCCATAGGTGGAGAAGGTGGGGGAGGAAATGGCGTCCTTTAGTGCCTGTTCCCAGGCCCTGGCGGAAATGAGGTTGGAGGGCGAACCGCCGTTCCTCTTGGCCAGCGTACGCAGGGCTATGGTGACGGCCTGCTGGATGTCCGACCCGATAATGATCCGGGGTCTGCCGTTGCTGCGAACCAAGGCCCCGTTGATGATATTCCGAAAAAGTTGGGGAGAATAGCACGCATTTTCGAAAATATGCGCCTCCTTCTGGTGGAGCGTGCGCGCGATGTTCTTCTCTGCCTGCTCCATGCGGGCCAGGAAGATGTCCGCGCACTCCTCCGCTGTGGGCAGATAAACAGCGTATAGCGCGTCGAACCGACCGCTACGGAAGAATTCTTTGGGCAGCCCGCCGATATCGTTAGCGGTGGCAAAGATAAAACAGGGTTTTTTGTTGTCCTGCATCCAGCCCAGCATATATCCAAACATACGCTTGAACGAGGCGGAGTCATCGCTGGACCTCGCGCCGCTGAAGCCCTTTTCCAGCTCGTCGATCCACAGCACACAGGGGGACATGGCCTCCGCCATGCGCAGCGCATCCCGCATTTTCTGCTCGGAAACGCCCTGATATTTGTCCATCAGGCTGCCCACATCCATTTTCAGCAGGGGCAGATCCAGGGCCTGGGCGGTGAACCGGGCAGCCTCGGACTTTCCGCAGCCGGGAATGCCGCACAGCAGAACGCCCTTGGGGGGAGGCGTACCGACTTTCCGCATATAAGCGTTGGAATTTTTCAAGGGATCCACCTGCTCATCCAGCCACTGCCGGAAACGTTCCATGCCGCCGATGCTGCTCTCGGCATCGTCCAGCTCCAGGATGCCGCCCTGCATTTTCTGCCGCTTGCGCTCACTGATAAGGTTCTCCACATCGCTGGATTTTTCCAGAGAGGACACCGCCATGATATGGTGCATCGTCATGGCGACTTCTTCTGAGGTGAAGCCCAAAAAAGCCGTGCACAGGGCGGAGAGATACGCCTCGTTCTCCACCAGATTGGGATCCCCGCCCGACTCCGTCTTGAGCAGTTGCCGAATCTCCTCCTCATCGGGGTAGTCCACGTCAATGAACTGCGTGTAGGCTTTCAGCATAGGCGAGAGGCTGACCGTGGAGGAATACAGCAGGATCACACTGCTCTGCAGGGCGGCATACTGGGGATGGCTGGGATCCTCATGGTCCACAACGTACCGTTCCAGCTTGCGCAGAGCATCGGACAGATCTTCCCCGAAATCGGGCATTTTGTAGACCCAGAGGAAGGGCCCCCTCAAGCGTTTATCGCCAGTGGCTTTGTTGAGATCATTGTAGATTCCCGTACCAGGCGATCTGCTGGGCAGCTCGTTCTTGTAGTTGGCGCAGAATTCCAGCCGCTTGTCCTCGGATTGCTCCAGCTCATAGATGGGGCGCCACTTCATCAGATCCCGCTGGCTCTCAGTTGCCTTCCGGCCGCCGTTGCTCAGAAGAACTACCAGTGGGTTTGTCTCGTAGGTGACCAGCTTCCGAATGAATACATCCGAATCGGTTTTTACATAGAGGATGGGCGCGCCGCCCAGCAGGGCAGTTCTGCATCGCTCCAATGTTCGTTCCAATACGCTCATATCCACACCTCACAGGTCAAACCGCTTCAGGGTGACAATCTCAAAGGCCACGGACAGGGTTTCGTCCACGATATCCGAGAAAGACTGGGTTTGTTCATCCAGACTGTTATTGAACTTATCCAGAATTTCCTCCTTCTTTTTTTCCATTGCGTCTCTGATTTTTTTTGCTGCCTTTATGCGGGTGCTCCTCTTTCTCCCTTTATCCAAATCGGTATCTGTCATAGCAAAATCTGTAATCGTCGTGACCAAAAAGGCCGCAATCACGGACAGGAACAAAGTTTCAGGTGCCAATGCCCAGGCAACCGCCCAGATAACACAATTAACAACAAACTTTCCGATTTTCAGCATAACCCCACTCAGATCCAGATCCCCCAAAGCCTTACCCACATCAATCTGGTTGGTGGATAGAACCCCTGTCTGTAATTCCTGCCAGACATCGTCTGGAATGATAAGGCTGTGAGCTACCTGCTCGGAATAGAGCTGCGCAATCTGTTCGTTGATGGCCTGCTCCACCACCGTGGACAGTTTGCTTTTCCAAGAAATGATATGCTGCTGACAGACGTTTTTTAGTTCGGTCTGGCCCGCAGGGCCATTTATGTAGGAGGCCAGGTCATCTTGCAAAACCCGCACGGACAGCTCTTCTTCCGGGCGGTCTGCCCACGCTAAGGTGCGTGTTTCCACAATTGAAACGATCTTCTTAAACAATGCCTCCGATATGTCGCTCTTCAGCGTGGAGATCTTACAGCCGCCATTGGCGTCTACCTTTTTCCGGGCGGCCTCCTTGCAGGCGGCGGAGTTCTCGTCGGTTACGGCAACCCAAGCCAAGCCGTTGGAAACTGTGTAGGAAGGATTGGTCTCCTTGTAAATCTTGGCATCCGGGAAAACCTCCCGACAGAGTTCCTCCACAAAGTTCATCTGGCTAGCCCCACCGGTAAGGACGATGTCCGCCACCGGGCAGGCCTTCATCTTCTCGTAGTCGTTCTCGATCACGGCATAGGAAGCGCTCTCCACCCGGCGTTTGGCCTCCTGAAAAAAGTCCCGGCACAACGCTCCCCAGGAGCCATATTTGTCCTCCTTGCTGTCAAACTTAATCCCAATATTCGTCTGATTGGTGATCTTGTCCATGTAATCCTTGTCAATTGAGACTATCTGCGAAACCCTTTTCCCATCATCCGCGTTTATAAAAGGGGCAATAGTTTCATGCTCGTCGAAACCGTAGGTGCCGTTATAATAGGCCTCCTTTACTTTGCGAAACTCATTATCACATTTTACAATAGAGGCGGTTGTAGGGGTGAACGGCCCTTTTGCCCTGCAGGCCTCCCGGTAGGCGTTGCGTCTCATCTGTTCCTCGATCTTTGATGCGCCCAGAGTGCAGCTGAACTCGATAATTTTCCGGCCCAGAAGCATATAGGTACAGTCAGCAGTGGAGGAACCGAAGTCAAAAACCATTGCCCCGTTCACGGCGGAGATCCTCGCCCACTGGTTTTCAACGCTACTAAACATAGCGGCCCGAGACTCCGGGATGATGCGTACAGAATGGACGCGAGTTGCTTTCTGGATCAGCTCGGCATAGTCGTTCAGGGCCTTCTCATTGGTCCAGTCCGAGGTGGTGGGGCAGCCGATTAGAAGATCAATGTTGCTGTGCTCGACCCCGCTGAGATCGTCGCGATTGTACTTGAACAGGTTATGAAGCAGAGCAAAGGCAAAGCAGGCCATGAGTGCACCATAGGAAATGCCATATCCCTTTGCTGGTTCATCGTCAAAGACCTTGGAAAAATATTTGGGCGCAACCTTAAAATAAATGAATTTTTGCTCATCGCTCCCGACCGCTTTATCCCCAATCTGAATTTCGCCTAGCTGACAGAGCAGGTCATAGCTCGGTCTGGAGTTTCCGGACAGCAACTTCATCTGCTTGTTTGTCAGGATGAGCTGCGTGGGAATCACCTTCTCCTTCTGGAACAGCTCCAGCTGTTGAATGATATACCGGCTGTCTGCTGTTGGCTGAAAGGGGAGTGCGGCCGCGCACTGCCCGTGTCCCAGATCAATTCCGATCGTCCTTCTCTCCATGTTTCATTACCTCCAGTTTTCTCTATTCTACGGAAAAAGGTTCCTCTGGCAGGCCTAATTGACCGAGACGCTCCTGGTAAAATGCTTTTAACTCAGACCGGGACATTTGCAGAACAGGGCTGTCCACAGCTTTTGGGTCAAAGGGGAGGAACCATTCTTCAGGCATCGCGTTGGTTAGATCGTGGAACAGCTTCGTGCCCCGGTCGATCTTTTCCCGAATGCTCTTTTCCCGCTCTATAAAAACAGCGGTCTGCGCCTGCAGTTGCTGAATGGTGTTCTCCGGCATCATCATGAGGAGCTCAAGGGCGAGATTGACCTCTTTATAAGCACGATTAAGCTGATCGGTATCTTCGTCATCCAGCACCTGCTTGGCAAGGACACGCGCTTTGGGCAGGTCTCGCAATGCGACAATATGCCCACATTGGGCGTTGATAAACCAGGCCACGTTGTCAGGGGTGAGTGCCGGTTTCTCTAAGGGGGATTGGATCTGAGCGGCGTATTGATCTTTCATTTCCCGCATACAGAGGTCAATAAAAAAGATATAGTTGTTATAGGCCATACTCCGGGCAATCTCATCGCTCTCCTCGGTGTCCATCTGATCTGCGTAATCTCGGAGCTGCTTCAGCAAATCCTGGATCTTTTCCTTCCGATAATAGGCAGATAAGACAATTTCCGCCCGAACGCGATCCGCCTGAAGAGTGGGTAGCGGTTGCCACGCCTCAAAGCAGTCCCTCAAGGGCCGAGACAGCTTCTTCATGTTGTCAGGCAGCGCTGCGTCCCCTTGGAGCGCCAGAAACAGATCCATTTCTTTTTGAAGACGATCCAAGCCCTTCCGGCACTGTTTTAGGGAGGCTTTCTTCCCCTCTGTCTGGCCAGCGTAACTGTCAGTTTCTTGTGACTGCAGATTGCGACCTATTTTTTCCACTGCTTTTTTCGCGTCGTTAAGACGATCGAAAATGCCCATATGCCCTCCTTAGTTTTGCCATGTGAGGACGGGAACTCCACCGTTCTCAGAGATTTGAAATGTACTGCCCGCACCGTCAAAGCAGATTTGCTCCTTCGCACCAGCGCCGCACAGCATTGCGGCGCTGTGTCCGGTTTCTGACAGGGCCAACTCCCGCACACTGGGGAGATCTCGGATCTCTGGCAGGGTGGGATACAATGTGGGAACCCTGTGCCTGCGTCCGTCCGGCAGGTTGGAAACCACTGTACCATCCTCCAAAAGGATCTCGTATCTCTGGCGAAGAACCCGAACCTCAATGGCCGGAAGCATAAGCATCTCAAGCTGGAGCCGAGTCATATAGTCTTCGGTGGCCTTGTAAAACATGGCGTTGACCTGACCATCTTGAATTAGAAGGAAACCGACGTTCTTCGGGCCGGTAGAAAAACAAGTGACATGCTCCGCGTTCAGCACCCAGGACTCCCCGTTTTTCGGATGCACCTGAACCTCCGGATTTTTGTAATTGGATCGAAACAGGCAGAGGTCATCGCTGATGGAAATTGCTGGGAGAAATCGGATGACGCGCCCGCAGGAAACGGTGCAGTACCGGAATTCCCCGCTGCTTAGCACCACACTCTGAACGCACCGCCCCGTTTTCTCGCTGTAGAGTTCGACCCGGGCTACCGCATATTGGTTTTCACTGGCCTTAGCTTCCAGTCTAACTGTTTGAATTTTGGCACCAGGGTTCAAGGTTTCGCTGTCATGGTGCCAATATTTTACCTGGCTACCTGTGGCCAAGTAGGCCGTTTGCTCATAGGGGAACAGAATCGGATCTTCCCCGGCAGTTTCCACGGGAGTGCCAGAGGAATTCCGGGAATTATCTTCTGGCGTACGCCAGTCATCCGGTGTGGTCTTTCGGGGGTCGATCTCCGCCAGTTCGCAGACGGCCAGCAACAGCATGGCCTTTCTGCAGTCCTGCTCCACCCCGGCGGTACGTTCGATAAAGCGCAGCTTATTTTCCAGTTCCGCATCGGCTTGCTCGTTGCGCAGCCGTTCCAGGGCCTCGGCCATCTCCTTTTGATGCGTTTCCTGTAATTGAGCGATCGCCTGATTCTGCTGTTTGATATCGCTCTGTAGTTCCTCCAACTCCTCGCGGGCAACGGCCAGCGCTTCCTCCTGTTCCACCTCCAGCGGACGGAGAAGCCGTTGCATCAGCGCACAGGCGCATTCCCATGGACTGCTCCCTTCGGGCCAGTCTACACAGCGCAGGAGGCCATGCCAAAATTCTTTGTTCAAATATTCTGCATGATACTGCTTCCCGCCTTCCCGGCTGGTTAGCTGAAGGGGCAGCGGTACACAATGTACCGCTGCGAATCCTTCAAACACCTCCAGCTGCTGGTAGAGCTCTGAGGGAGAGAATTGACTTTGCAGATTCAGGAAGTTTAGGATAGACTTGCCATTGATTCGGAGGGTCTTCATCATCTGAACACCTCCTGACCCTTATTGTGTAACCAGTTCGTTTTCACGCTGCCTGTTCCGGCTTTTCAGGTCGGTCAGCTTATCCCAGATACCGACAGCCAGATGGATTGCGCTGGGAATTGCAGTGCCGGTTACAAAACCGGCCACGGCTTTCATGCCCTTGACCACCCAGCGAACGCCAGTGGACACGGCCTTCCCCACAACCTCGGCCTGCTTCTGCCAGGCGCTATTGGCCTTGTCGAACAGATGCAGAACGACGCCTACAATCATCAGGGCGGCCGGGATGGCAAAGACCAGGCGGAAGAAGGTCAACGCGAAAGCAACTCCTATGGCCGACGCAGAGAGGGCCAGTTCCACCAGTAAAACCGCGCCCAGAATGTAGAGCAGGCCGGCGGCCAAGTCTATGGCCTGACTACCGTTGGCGACGGATTCCATGATGCGGGCCTGCTCCATTTCCGCGCACACAATGGAGGTCACCTGAGCCGCGGTCATATCCACGGGCATCCCTTCAAAGGTGCCATTCTTGATTTTGGTATAGGCCAGCATGGACACCACGGCGCGGTATTCCGCCTCGTGGCCGCTAAAATCTATGAGCAGGGCGGCGGCCTCCTCCGCATCGTCCAGCGCTTCCAGCGCCTCGGCCTGCTCCACCAGTGTGCCCAGCAGAATGCCGGAGTTTCGGATGGCTTCCGCCGCTTGGCTGCGCAGTTCTTTCTCCTTCTGGGGGGTGGCTTCTTCTTCGGAAACGCTCAGTTCCTCCAGCTCCTGGAACAGCTTCTCCTGATTCGCGCTGTCCTCACCCAGGGTGATGGTGTAGGCAGAAACGGCCGCGCCCAGCTTCAGCCAGTAGTTGCAGCGCTCCACACAGTTCTTGCCCTCATCAATTTTCTCCTGGAACCCCTGGATAAAGCGATCCATGTCCTCCCGGGCCTTCTGGTAGTCGGCATCGAAGCGCTCCACACTCTGGAGGATGCCGCCCGCCATGAGCTGCCCCTGCGAGATGGTCTTTTCGTCCAGATTGTCCACATAGATCTGGGCCATCACGTCCCGGACACTCTGCCCCTCAGCGATGTTTTTCAAAATCGAGGCGGCCTCGGCCTTCAACATTTCAATCTGTTCCTTGGTGAAAGTAGTCATTTTCATTTCCTCCTGTTTTCGGGTTTTGATGAAGCGTATATTTTATGTCCCTCAGTGAGGACAGAATATCACATCCTGCCGGAGATTTCTTGCTGTCGTTGACAGAAGTTTTGCGCAGCGGCTTAATTGGGACACTGCCGCCTCGTTGCGATTATCTCCTGGGTATCGTAAATACTGTCAAAGGGCTTGGTACCGTTGTGTTGATAGTAATACAGCACTTCGATGATTTGGTCGACGTCCAGATCGAACTTTTTCCTATCCAAGTTGATTAACGCCAGGATAAGCTTATCTTGCGCGTAGTCTTCTTGGTCATCGGACAGGGCGAAGGAGTGGTGGGCTTTGTCCAGCAGTGCCCGAGCCTCCTCCTCCGATAGCTTTAGCGCCAGAATCAGCTTCAGTACGGTTTTCTTGCTTGGGGTAAGCTGGTTCCATTTCAAGCCACTCCAGGTGGATTTGTCAACGTGGGCGTACTGGTAGAAGGCCGCCTCCTTTAGATCCCCGCTTTTCCGCAGAAAGCGGACATCACCCAAACGCTTGATGTAATAAATCACGTCCTCATAGATCGTAGACTCGGGAGTGCCGGAAGGGCAGTCCAGCTGTGAATTGATCATGGAGATCAATTCGCCGTTGATCTTAGCGGCAGATAGTGCTACCCATCTTCGGGTGTTGAGCGCTTCCTCTATTTCGATTAGCAGATTCGTGTCCATGCTATTTCACTCCTAAAACAAGATTTGTTCCGTCCGTATGTGTTCTTTGCCGTGCCAAACATGGTTGTATCAACTTTGTTTCCCATGCATAAAAAAGCAGCGATTCAATTTAAATTGTATCACAAAAATTATAGTAATAAAAGCCCTGATTTTGTGATGCTTCTGATGTTCTTGCCGTGTGTTAGCTGCGGTGGAAATGCGTCAAAAAGCATGAGGCCAACTAAGCTGGAGAGCCATCAGCGGTGTGTGCTTTGCGCAAGGTGTATGCATGGATCTGCTACCTGAGTAGGGCTGTCCAAGCAGGGAATCATCCAATCAACAAACTGTTTTGGTGAAATAGGATGCGTTTGCTTTGATGCACCCCTTCACTGTTTTTGTACGTAGACTTCTTTGTAAACACTGGTGCAATTCATCGTAGAAAGTTACTTCGAATTTCCCTGTGCAGGGACTGCTATCTGCGGTTTTGACCACATAACCAGCCACAGACAGGTGTGGAAACAACGGAGAGTGTGTTTTTAGAAAGTGCCGGAAAGAAATTGCGTTGGAGCAGAAACAATTAAAAACCACGAAAAAAGATTATAAAAAATTCCTTACCGCTGTTGGTAAGGATGAGGTCCCCAGTTCAAATCTGGGTAGCAGCTCCAAGAAACTCCTGAAATCGCTGGATTTCGGGAGTTTTTGTTCTATTTTTGCTGAAAATAATGTGGGTCAAAAAGTGGGTCAGGCGGGGCGACCCACAACTTGACCCACACGGCGAAATGTACGGAAAGGTTTAGAGAGTACCGGGCAGGAAGTTTGGCCTTCCTGCCCGGTGTTTTGGCGGTTCTGGGGTGGTGCTACATCATCTGGGTCATAAAGCTTCCCATGGTTTCCGCGGCCTGATCCTGCATCTGGCGGGTGGCATGGGTGTAGGTGCGCAGGGTGAAGCCTGCGTCGTAGTGGCCCAGCATACTGGAGACCGTCTTGATGTCCACTCCGTTTTGCAGGGCCAGGGTGGCGAAGGTGTGTCTGAGGTCATGGAAGCGGATATGCTCCAGTCCAGCATCCTTGAGGATCTTCTCGTGGAGTTTCACTACAGAGTCGGGGTAATACATCTCGCCTGTGGTGCTGGAGGGGAACATATACGGGTTTTCCGGGTGCTTCTCATGCTCCTGGATCAGCAGATCCACCGCTTCCTGGGGGATGGACACACGGCGAACCGAGGTTTCAGTTTTGGGCCGGGAGAGGGTGAGCTTGCCGCTGGGATTTTTGATATACTGTTTGCTCACCGAAATCGTTCGGTTCTGGATATCCAGGTCATCCCAGAGGAGAGCCACCAGCTCACCCTTCCGCAGACCGCTCACCAGTTCCAGGTAGAACATGGGGAGCACTCCACGGGCATCGGCGGCCTCCAGATAGGATTTCAGATGCTCGGGCCGGAGGGTTTTCATCTCCACCTTCTGCACCTTTGGGGCGATGCAGTCATCGGTGGGGTTGCGGGGAATCAGCCGCTCCTTCACTGCCCGCTCAAACGCGCTGTGGAGCATCAGGTGGACGCTGCGCACCGTGGTGCTGCTCAAGCCAGGATTGCCGTGGCCGCTTTTTGTGTTGACCCGGCCATGCTCCATCAGGTTTTTGTACATCTTCTGGAGGTCTCGGGAGGTCAGCTTTTTCAGCTTAATTTTTCCAATTCTGGGGATGGTGTAGGTCTCTATCATCAGCTTGTAGCGGTCTGCTGTGGCCTGCCGTACATTGGGCTGGGCGTAGAGGTCGTACCAGGTGTGCAGCCAGGTGGCTACGGTGTATTCATCCGTGCGGGTGACGTCTACCTGCTGGGCCTGTTCCACCGCGGCCTTTAGTTTTTCTTTGGCTTCCGCCTGGGTGCGGCCCAGCACATTTTTGATGATGCGCTTGCCGGTGTCGGGGTCGTAGCCCGCAGTGTATCGGCCCTCCCAGCGGCCATCGGAACGTTTCCGCAGGTTTCCCTCGCCGTTGGCACGGCGTTTTGACATGGTTTATCCACCTCCAGTTCTAATATCGCCATCGTTGTCATCCATGCACTCCATCGTGATCTTGGCGCCCAGCCGAAAACCCAGGATAAAGTTTTCCAGCGCTGTGATACTGTCGATTTCCTGTTGTGATTCGATCAGTTTTGCCAAGACCGCTTGTCCAGTCTCGTCGAGCTGCTCTGTGAGCTGCTTTTCGAAACGGGTCACACGATCCGTCGCCCGTTTCAATTCTGAATTGGGCGCGATGTCCTGCGTGTTGGGCATAATGTTGCCGTAGTAGAGATCTTCCAAAGTGTTTCGCATGATTCTCGCCTCCTGTAGCGACACACCATACCACAGGTTGGCGGAAATATCCATGGTCAACGGTGAGAGTTATCAGAACAGACATATATTTTTGTAGCGTACTGCAGGGCTTTTCTTTGGTAACACTGGTGCAATTCACAGCCGCTCACAATGGCCTACAAAGGGGCCAACACCGCGCCTCACTGGCGTAAGGTGTACGGAACGCCCTCTGCGCTATAGGATGGGCACAAACTGCTCTATACAGGGGCTAACACGGGGGAAACAACTTGGGCGGCACCCTGCGGACGCAGGGCGCCGCCCATTTATGACTGTAAATGCTTATTCTGGGTAGCGTGTGTACAGCGTATACCCAGGCTGCTCCTCCAGCCACCACTTGAAGTACTGTCCGCCCCAGCGAGCATGGTTATTGAGACCGCTCTCGGTGACCTTGACGTACCCATCCGTTTTGCTGATCACAACTACCACGTGGCCATTACTGCTGTTATCGTAGCGGATCAAATCCCCGGAGCGGATCTGCTCCCAACTTGGGTTGTCGATCCTCCGCCATGGGAGGTTGCCAAACGCGGCGTCCGAGCACAGCGTGGCCCAGCCGGAGCAGTGGGTGCCCCGGCGATAGGGGCCGTTGCTGGTGGAGCGGTAGGGTGTGGGGTACACTGTCCCGGTGGGATAGGTTTCCCGGAGCTCCGCCAGGGTGGCCTGCACACTTTCTTCTGTAGGGCCAGACGGTGCTGTGGGAATCTCCTCTTGGTACGGCTGGGCGCTGTCGATGTGGACGGAGTTGGTGGCGGCGTCATAGGTCACGCCGAAATCCACCGCTTTGCCGATGTCCCGAAGCCTGACGTAGTTGTTGCCGCCGATGTTGTAGGCAGTCATGCTCACCCGCTGACCGTCCACGTAGATGGGCTGGGTACTCAGCGTGGCTGTAATACTGGTGGCCGCCTGGGCGGCGGGGCCGCTCAGGACGAGGCCGGCGAGGATGCCAATCCCCATAAAGACTACTTCCCGTTTTCTGCTCATATTGTGGCGCTCCTTTCAGTATGGTTGTGCTTTTCGCAAACACAACCATGCCGAAGGAGCGTCGGGAAGTCAAGCACAATCGGGGCGGTGGCTCGGAGAAAAATAGAGGAGCAAACGAAGCACATTGCACAGCAGGCGTGCCTCTTATTGTTTTCTGCGGTGCAGATTTTACGGGGGTCACATAGTTTGCTCCCAGTGTTGATCGCCGCTGAACTTTTGGCCCATAGCCAACTTTTTGATTGCTTCCCGGCGGCGCTGTTTGCTGTCCGTCCAAGTGGGCGGCGCGGGGAGCTGCCATTCATCATTGCGCTCCAGGTCGGCCACTACCTGAAACCATCCAGCGGCCAGCTCACCCATCCAACCCTCGTCCGGCTCCGGTGTAGTGGGACGGAAGCCTACAGTCTGGCGGTAGAGGAGGAGCGCCTCCAGATTTTCCTTGAGGAAGGTTTCATCGTGGAGGCTGCTGTCCCGGCACTTTCGCCCGTTGGGACAGGTGAAGGTGATGTGCTTCCGGGTGTCCGACCGGGAAACCTCGTAACCCTCCATTTCCATGTTGGTGATGAAATCCTCACGGGTGATGGAATACTCCAGCGCCTCGTTGATGGCCTGGATCAGATCCAGCTTCCAGCTGTCGCCGCGCAGACCAGCCTGGTATTCGCCGGGCTTCATGCGCCTCTTTTTGGTACGCAGTTCGCATTCGTCCAGCACCCGAAGACCGTGAGCGAGGCAGATCTCGTCGTTCACTTTTCGGTGCGTCAGAAGGTCGCCGGGGCTTTGATGGAGCTTGTGCCCATCCTTGTGGCTGACGCTGTTCACCACCATGTGGTTGTGCAGATGACCTGTGTCAACGTGGGTGGCGATCACCGCCTCGAAGCCTAGGAACTGCCGCTGAGCGAACTCCAGGCCGATGTCGTTGACCTCCTGGGGCGTGATATTGTCTTCTGCGGAGAAGGACTGGACGAAGTGGTAGAACTGCGTCCCCCCTGCTTTGCGGAAGCGCTCTTTGGTCATCTGCATCTCGATGAAGGCGGACTGGGGAACGCAGTCGCTCCCGGTGACCAACCATGCGTCGCCCCAGCGGGTTTTTTCCTCCTGTTCCACATAGTCGATCACGCCGCGCATGGAACTGGCGGACTGCTTTTTGCATTGGATCGCGATGAAGGTTGCCATCAGCACACCTCCCGGATCAACGCAGCCAGTGCGTCACACAGCCGGGAGTACTCTTGGACGAGGTCGTCCCCTCGTAGAACAGTGATCCGTCCCATGTTCGCCAGTGTGGTGAGCTGGTTGAGGTTGCGGCCCTGGGCTTTCAGTTCAGAGAGCAGATCGTCCAGCCCATCCACCCGGACGATCTCCTTGCCCAAGGCGCAGGTGGTGAGGTAATTCGTGACGGTCATGCCTGCGGCCCTGGCCCGCTGGTGGATAACTTTTTTATCTGCCGGGGTCATCCTGGCGGTGATGATTTCAGTTTTCTTCTTCTGCATTGAACTCCTTTCTCTTCCCCTTCAGGGGGTAGGGGGGCCGGGGCATAGCCCCGGCGAGTGCAGGCGGCGTATAGCCGGACGCGATGCTTGCCCCACCTAAAAGGTGGGCATTCCTCCATCGGGCCGCTTCTGCGATGCCCTCACCCGGCGCTCCCACGGTACTGCGGCGGGGCTGTCCGCACTGCGGAGAGCTGTGAGGGGAATTTATCCCGCGCAAAAATCGAACGCCTGGATTGCCCTGAAAACCGGGCGAAAAAGTGATGGGGAGGCTGAGGGTGATTTTGCCGCCCGATGCGAACCCAGTTCTGATGGCTTTTCTACATTTGCGCGCAACGGGCCACACGGGGGCCAACGCCGCGTTTTACGGCATCAGAGGGGTACGGAATGCCACCTGATCCGTGGGAGGGCCACAAGGGGCCTCAAAACGCGAAACACGGGGTGACCCATTATATGGGCGCTCAGAATGCGGTTTGATGATTTATGGGCTGGCAGAAACTGAGACAGTTGCATGGTGGGTCTGGCGCTCCTGCTGTCTGCGGAGCTTCCTGCGCTGGGCCTCCAGCTCCAGGTAGCAGAGCTGCCGCTGGTGGAGTGCATCCACCGCTCTCTGTGTTGGAAGAATGGTGTAGAGGTTGTTGCCGTTCCACTTCATCCCGTGCTGGTCGAGGTATTGGCTGTGCTCCATCATGACGAGGTGCTTTTCCAAGAGGATGCCGATGGATTTTATCACAGTGTTCCGCGCCATCCCTGTGGCGGCGACGATGGTGCTGTAGCTGGGATGGCAGGTGTGTGTTTTGCGATCCTCGATCAGCAGGAGGTAGGCGTACACCATGAACGCAGAAGGTGGAAGATTCAGCAGGAAGATTTCATTGGGGAGGGTGAAAAATTTCCCGCTGCCAGCAGACAAGAAATCAGCAGCGAGGGAGCATTTTTCCATGATCAATCCTACGTCTTGCAAGTCAGACAGGTACTTCCGTGCCGTGCCCTCTGACTTGTGGACGCCCTTCGCAACCATCTCTGGAGACAGGTTTGCACCGCCATGGGAGTGCTGGCAGCAGAGGCAGGACAGGATCACGAACGCGATAGGCTTGAGTTGATACTCCCACACTGTGTTTGGGATCGGGAAGCGGTAGTGGTGCGGATTGCGCCGGGGCCAGCCGATGGGAATGCGGTGTTTTCTCATTGACCGACACCTCCCTTGGTGTGACTCTTCCATCTTAAGCGGGTTTTTCATCGGAACATTTCTCGTCGCTTTCGGTCAGTTCTCCGATGAATTTGTAGAAAATCCGCACGCTTTTCCGGTAGGGCTGATTGGCTCGGGCGGGAACCTTGTGTCCGCCGTTTTCGTAGACCTTGGGGCCAATCTCAATGCGGTCTACAAAGGTGATCAGGGCATCCCGGTCCAGGGTCTCCAAGTGGGTGTAGGACCGGGCCAGCTCAAAAAACCGGGCGTAGCTGTCCGCTTCCAAGTCGGCCACCATGCGGTTCAGGCGGTCATCGTCCAGCTTACCCGCCGCGTTGTCGGTATACAGCTTGGTGACGACTTTATCGATGGCCGTAATTCGTGCTTCCGCCCGCTCCCTTTTCATCTGCCGGGTTTTGAGGTTTTCCTCGCTGCCCATCCGGCTGACGGCCCCCTGTACCAGTTCTTCCACGTCCCCGTCGCTGAGGGCCAGCAGGCTGTTCAGGTCCTGCCGCACCAGTTCCACCAGGTCGGCGTATCGGATGCGCACCCCCTGGCAGGGGTTGGCGATGTCCTGGCGCTGGTGGGTGCAGGAGAGATACCAGTACTTCTCCCGCTCCCCCTTGTACACTGTACCACAGGAGCAAAGGGCGTGCCCGCACTGGGCGCACACCGCCACACCGCCAAAGATACTTTTCCGCACCTGGTCATAGGCACGGTAGTCCCGACTGCCCCGGCCCAGATTCTCCTGGGCCCGCTGAAACAGGGCCTTGTCCACCAGCGGCGGGTGGGTGTCCTCGGTCACAGCCCAGATGTCCCGAGGGACAGCTACCTTTTTCTTGGACTTGACGCTCACCTTTTTACTCCGGCTCAGCAGCGTGTGGCCCAGGTAGACCTGATTTTTTAGAATGCGCTTTACTGTGGTGTAGTTCCAGGTGTCCGAAGCGTGTGACGCCCCCTCCTCGCTGAACTCGTCCCGGTACAGCACCCGGTACTTCAGCGGCGGGATGATGCCGTCGGCGTTCAGGTCCAGGGCGACCTTCCGAGATGAGTCCCCCGCCGCCGCCCGTTGGAAAATGCGCTCCACCACCGGGGCGGTCATCTCGTCCGGGGACAGACGGTGCTTGTTCTCCCAATCCTTACGGCAGCCGTAGGGCGGGCAGGCGCAGTATTGGCCGCTCTCCCGCTTGCTTTTCAGCACGTCCTTCACCTTCCAGGAGCCGTCCCGGAGGTAGACTTCGTTCATGGCAAACAGGAAAGGAGCCATGATGTTATCGTGCTCCGTGTCAAAGTTGTCCGCGATGGCAATATACTGGATACCGTGCTCCGGGAAAAACTGCTCGGCATAGTAGCTGGCCTCCCGCATATCGCGGCCCAGCCGGGACAGGCCTTTGGTGATGACCAGGTTGGCCTTACCCTGCTTCAGCTGCCTCAGCATCTCCTTGAAGCCGGGGCGGTTGAAAGCTAAATTTAGATAACATAACTTCCCGAGAAAAATAAATCATGCTTTACAGACAGCAGACAAGCCCGGTTTTGTACGAACAATCGAAGATTTGACACAAACGGCGTTTACTTATCCCGTCCAGCGGGAAAAGGAACGCCGTTTTGTCATGCCTAAAAGGAGGAAGTTATGCAAGACAAAGATTTATCAAAGTATTTTTACGGTGACGAAGCGATGCAGTTTTCCTATTTCCGCATCCCCCGCCAGCTTATCACCCATCCCCGTTTTAAGCCTCTGTCGGCGGACGCCAAGCTGCTCTATGGACTACTGCTCGACCGCATGGGCCTGTCTGTCAAAAATAAGTGGTACGACAGCGACAGGCGCGTTTACATCTATTACACCGTGGATGAGGTCTGCACGGATCTGAACTGCGGACGGGACAAGGCCATGAAGCTGCTGGCCGAACTGGACACCAGCAAAGGTGTGGGCCTGATCGAGCGCATCCGGCAGGGCCAGGGCAAACCCGCCCGAATCTATGTTCTGCGCTTCACCACGCAGGAGCTGCCGCCCCAGCAGGAGAATGAGACAGAGCCGACTATACCATGCCCGGAGGTCGATTTTGACAACGTGCAGGAATCGGATTTTCCCGCCCCAGCAGGTCGGGATATTCGATGTGTTGAGGCCGGTAAAGCTGACCCAAATTATAATAATATAAATCAAACTGATTTTATCTATACCCATCAATCTATCAATCCCCCAGCCCCCGGCGCGGAGCAGTCGGGGATTGATCGATACGAGGCGAGAGAGGAAATCAAAGAACGCATTGAATACGAGCGGTTACAACAGGAGTTTCCCTACGATGACGTGGAGAGCCTTTTGGAACTGATTGTGGACGTATTGAGCGGGACAGCCTCCACTATGCGGATCGGCGGCGAAGTCTTACCTGCGGATGCCGTCAGGCGGCGCTTTCGTCAGCTTGACGGCGAACAAGTCCGATATGTCATAGATTCCCTGCGGCAGACGACCACGAAAATCAATAACATCCGGGCCTACCTTCTGACGGCGCTTTACAACGCGCCTGTGACGATAGGCCCTCATTACGCCGCCGCTGTGCGCCATGATTTTAGTTAATTCGTCTCACGGTGAGACGAATTAACGCGCACTCGCACATGATATGCTGACAAAAAGTTCCCGTCAAAAGGAAAACAACTACCCGGCAGCACCCACAGCGGACAGCGCCGCCAAAAGGCGGTGCTGTCCGAGCAAGTATGTCATTTGTTAAACACAAATGACCGCTTGCCAGGGGGGGAAAGCCCCCCCTTGGAACCCCCATCAGCGCTAATGCGTCTCACCGTGAGACGCATTAGCGAGAAAGGAAAATCTTATGCGAAAACGCGAAAAATTTATCGGCCTGTGGCTGAGTGACGCCGAATACAGGCATTTGCTGAAACAATGCGCCCTGTCCGGCCTCAACACCAGCGCTTTGCTCCGGCACGGCATTATGGATGTGGACATTCAGCTAAAGCCGCCCGACACCTATGCCGCTCTATTGCGGGAGTTGTCCGCTATTGGCAACAATGTGAATCAAATCGCATATTGGGCCAACGCCACCAAGGGCATCGGCAAAGCGGAGATCGCTGAAGCTGCCGCGTTAGTCCGGCAGGCGTGGAGACTGGTAAAGGAAACGCTGTGACAGGGATAAAGCGGCACAACTCAGGGTATGCCCCCTCAGCGGGGAGATTTTACACCACCGCCCTTTGTCCGTCAAGGCCAAGGCAAGCAGCGCCGTCCGCAAGCGTCCGGCGCGGGCCTTGACAGCCAAAGGCCGCCGGTGCGTTTTGTCACCAAGGGGGCATACCCTCAAAACCGGCTTTCGCCGGTTTTTGCCGTTATGGGAAACGTAAGCGTTCCCTGGAATGTGTGATAGTCATCACAGGCGGAGCCGGTGGGCGCGTATGCGCCCAAAGCGGCTTAAAAAATGCGTCTCACGATGAGACGCATTTCAGTCTGTCGAAAAAGTCTGCCTTAGGGCAGACTTTTTCATATATATGAGGTAAAATGGAGCAGGGTGAGAAAAATGATGGAAAAGGGGAAAATGGAGCGGGGCGTGGTGGAACTGGTGGATACAGAGAGCCTGGTGCCACAGGAACACCTGCTGCGGAAGGTGGACAAAGCGGTAGATTTCAGGAAACTGTATGAAATTGTGGAGCCGCTGTACAGTGAGGAAGATGGACGGCCCAGTGTTGATCCGGTGGTACTGTTCAAGATCGTGCTGCTGCAGCATCTGGACGGGATACCGTCGCTGCGAGGGACGCTGCGCAGGGCGCAGACAGACATCGCGTACCGCTGGTTTTTAGGGTATACACTGAACGAAGAACTGCCGCACTTCTCCACGGTGAGCTATAACTTCCAGCATCGGTTCACAGAGGGAACGATAGAGCGGGTATTCCAGTGGGTACTGAATGAGGCTGGAACAGCGGGGGCGCTGTCTCCGGCGGCAGTGTTTATCGATGGGACGCATATCAAGGCCAGCGCAAATCTGAACAAGAAAATCAAGCAGGAAGTGCCGGCGGCGGCAAAGCGGTATCGGGATGAGCTGCTGGCGGAGATCAACGCAGACCGGGAAGCCCATGGGAAGAAGCCCTTCGATGCCGACGACGATCCGCCCAAGCCCACGAAAAAGAAGCGGGACAAAACTTCAAAAAAGAAGCTGGCGCGGCGGAAGAAGGCAGGCTTCAAAACGGTGACGAAAAGCACCACAGACCCGGATTGTGGTATGTTTGTGAAAGGAAAACACCAGCGGCAATTTGCCTACGAGGCCCACACCGCCTGCGACAAGAACGGCTATGTGCTGGAAACAGTGGTTACCCCCGGCAACATCCACGACAGCGTGGCTTTCGATGATGTTTATGACAAAGTGACACAGACCTTCCCGGAAGTTGAGACCATTGTGGCGGATTCCGCCTACAAGACACCCCATATCTGCAAAAAAGTATTTGAGGATGGCCGGGTGTTGTCTACCGCCTACAAGCGCCCCATGACGATGAAGGGCGGGCATGAGTGGTGGAAGTATGTTTATGATGAATACTATGACTGCGTGATCTGACCGGAATATCAGCCTTTGGCATACCGCACCACCAACCGGGACGGTTACCGGGAATATTGCAGCGACCCGAAAATCTGTGCCCAATGCCCCACACGGCAGCTGTGCACCCACTTCAAAAACTGCGTAAAAATCGTCCTGCGCCATGTTTGGAAGGATTATGAGGAACTGGCCGACGACGCCAGGTACACCCCTCAATACAAAGACCTTTACGCCAAACGCAAGGAAACCATTGAGCGGGTCTTTGCCGATGCAAAGGAAAAGCACGGTATGCGCTATACGCTTTACAGAGGTCTGGCCCAGGTCTCCAAATGGGTGAGGCTTAAATTTGCTGCCATGAATCTCAAAAAGCTGGCCAGGTGGAAAGCAAAACGGCTATCCCGTCTCTCTTTCCTGCTGTTTTCTGCTCGTGTATATCTTTTATGCTTTGCGGCCTGCCTGGGAAATACCCAGGCAGGCCGCTTTTCGACAGGCTGTCATCCTTTCTGAAAAAGGATGCGGCTTGCCCGTTGGCGCACAGGGAGGTGTTTCTGCCTGGTTTCCGCCCATTCTGTCCACCGCAAGCCGCGTATGAGCCGTCAAAGCGTTGCGGCTACTGGGTTCAGGGCTGTCCAGTGGTGAAGAACAGGGAAACCGTCTCTATTGAACTGTAAGGAGTTTAGCATGATCGCCGCATACTCGCTGAAAAGCGGGCGGGAAGTGCCTTCCCACGGCGGACGCACGCCCTTGGGCAAGGGGCAGGGATCCTGCCGGCGTCCGTGAACCCATCCACGGCAGCCGGATGGGCGAGTGTGTGGCGAGGGTGCTCCGTCCTGCCGTTGACGGGGCTGGCCGGCTGTCCGATCCGGCCCAGGGAAATGCAAATTCTGGTCGATGTTCATTGCTGGCTCCTTTCTTCCCGCGCGGCCAGGGCGACAAAGCCTGGAACCGTTGTGTAAAGCAGGGCGCTTTTTGCTTTTTTGCGCAAAAAAGCCCGAAAACAAGCTGTACTTGTTCTCGGGCCCTAATTGGGTCGGTATTCATGTTTAAAAGCCGCAGGCCAGCTGCGGCGTGACGTTTGCGGCAGAGAAGCAGATACTTCCCGATTGTTTGGCTTCTCAGCTTTTCAGACCGACAGGGCATAGTCTCCCCTATCCCATCGCCAGTCCTCCCTCGCTTACTCCGCCCTAAAATACGCGTTTACTTTATCATTTTCGAGATACACTGTCAAGAGAAAATGGAAATTTTTTCATTCTCAAGGGTAACGCGATCCCTCAAATACCGTTTCAGCAAAAACGCGCAAAAATACGGAAACGTAAAAATATTGTCGCTGTACCCAATATTCCCCCCGGTCAGCTTAATCCCGTGAGAAATATCGCTGTATTTCTCGCTGCTGATCAACGTCCGCAGGGACTTTGCCCGCCCGTTGGTGGCTTTGACCTCCACCGGGATCAGCTCCGAGGCAGTACGGACAAAAAAGTCCTCCTCCAGAGTGGAATCCTCCCTCTTGTAGTAGTACAGTCCGCACCCGCTTTTCACCAGCGCCTCCCCCATGATGTTTTCATAGAGTGCGCCCTTGTACACGCCCAGGTTTTTGTTGGCCCGCAGATCCTCCTGGGCCTCCTCGTCCAGCATGGCCACCAACAGGCCGCTGTCGGCAAAGTACAGCTTATACTTGGTCTCCTCATAGTTGCCCTTCAGCGGCAGCTCCGGAAAATTCAGGCAGTAGCAGACGTTCACCATCCCGGCGTCGCTGAGCCACTCGATACACCCCCGGTAATCTTTGAAACGGGCCCCCGAGGCCACCTTGGAGATCTGGAACTTTTTGTTCTCTTTGGCCAACTGGGGAGGGATTTGGTTGAACACGTTGAGTATCCGGCCCTGATCCATCCCCTCGGCATATTTTCGGATATCCTCCTTGTAATCGGCGATGAGCTGCCGCTGGATATCCAGCGAGCCCTCAAAGGTACCCCGCTCCACATACTCCCGCACCACCGCCGGCATCCCGCCCAGGATGCAGTAATCCAGAAACAGGGAGCTGCAGACAGACAGCTCCACCTCGTTGAAGGGAGTCAGCGTCCGCATATGATCCAGCAGGTCGGCAATGAATCCGTCGTCATAACCCTTTGCCCAGAGAAATTCCTCAAAGTCCATAGAGTACATCTCGTAGTCCGTCTTGTAACCCACACTATTGCTTTCGATCTTTCGGTAATTGATCCCCAGCATGGATCCGCTGCAAATCACATCGAAACGGCCGTCGATGCAGAAAAATTTCAACGCGGTGGCAATGTCTGGAAATTCCTGGAGCTCGTCAAAGAAAAACAGCGTCTTGCCGGGCAGGAACTGCTTGCCCGGGTCCAGACGGGAGATATTTTGACAATATCATCGGTTTTATACCCATCGGCGGTGATGAGCTTGTACTTTGGCTCCTCCACAAAATTGATGTAGATCACGTTTTCGTAACTGTGCGCCGCAAAGCGCCGGACAGACTCTGTCTTGCCCACCTGCCGGGGGCCCTTGACGATCAGCGGCTTGTGCTGGGGCGCGGCTTTCCATTCCGCTAAAAACCGGTCGATTTTTCGATCTAAATAGCGCATATTCATCTTCCCCCATCGGCATCGTTACCTATAGTATACTCCGGCAAGGGAAGAATTACAACTGTGCAGAAAAAATGAGCGAAAATTTTTTCATATAATCAAAAACATGAGCGAATCACACTCAGATTTCGCAAAAATCGGAGGGAATTTTGCGGGCTGGAATCCGCCGCACAGAGGAACTCCCGCACCTCCTCTTGGTATGCCAGATTATTTTCCATGGATGGCGCTCCTTTCCCTGAGTTTTTCACCTTCTTGACCATATTATACCTCAGAGGGGCAGATAAAACAAGGAGAATCGAAGGTGACGAGCGGCTTTTACCCCGTTTTTATGCGCAAAATTCGTCTCATGAATGGGGGCGCATGCTGGATAGGCTTGAGACGGTCCACAGGCGCAAAAAAGCTTGACGGTGGACTTTTGCAGGTGTAAAATAAAATGAATATATAGAGATAGAGGCTCTGTTGATTTTACCCGGGAGGAGCAGAGAGAGTATGAGGGACATTCAGACATATTTGAAGCAGGCTGTGAACGAGAGATGTTCAGACCTGTTTGTGTCTGCGGGCAAAGCTGTGGCAATGAAAAAAGGCGATATCATCGCGCCGGTGGAGGGCGAAGTGTTGGGACCGGAGCGGGCGGAGGCTTTCGTCCGGGAGCTCTATACGCTGGCCGGACGATCCATGGACCGCTATCTGGCCCATGGGGACGATGACTTCTCCCTCTCCGTATCGGGGCTGGCCCGGTTCCGGGTAAGCGCCTACCGTCAGCGGGGGACTATGGCGGCGGTCATCCGGGTGGTTCGGTTCGGTATCCCTGATTGGAGGGAGCTGGGTATCCCGGAGGAGGTCATGGGGGCAGCGGATATCACCGATGGCCTGGTACTGGTGACCGGGCCCGCCGGCAGTGGAAAGTCTACCACGCTGGCCTGTGTGGTGGACGCCATCAACCGCCGGCGCAGCGCCCATATTATCACCATTGAGGATCCCATCGAATATCTTCATAAGGATGAGAAGAGCTACATCAGCCAGCGGGAGCTGGCGGTGGACACGGACAATTATACCACTGCTCTGAGGGCTGGATTGCGCCAGGCGCCCGATGTGATCCTGCTGGGTGAGATGGAGGGGCCGGATATCACCCGGTTGGCCATGACAGCGGCGGAGTCGGGGCATTTGGTGATTTCCACTCTGCGCACCATGGGCGCGGTGAATTCCGTTGACCATGTAATTGAGCAGTTCCTGCCCCAGCAGCAGACGGTGCGGCTCCAGCTGGCCAAGGTGTTGAAGGCCGTGACCTCCCAGCAGCTGCTGCCTACAGCGGAGGGCGGTTTGGTTCCGGCCTTTGAGGTTATGTACCCGGATAACGCGGTGCGCGGGATGATCCGGGAGGAGCGAACCCAGCAGATTGACTCGGTGATCCAGGGCTTTTCCATGTCTGGAATGGTCGGCATGGATGAGTCTATCCTGCGGCTGTATAAGGCGGGAAAGGTCTCCCGGGAGACGGCGCTGCACTTTGCCGTAAACGCAGAGCAGCTTCAGCGAAAGCTGTAAATGCCGTGGACTGCAGGTAAAATGACGGTTGAAAAGGATTTTGATAGCTCTTTTTAGATAAATTGACAGGAGTTTATCTGTGAGGCCAATCGCGAATTGACAAAAGGTACCATAGGATGTAAAATATGAATGAGTTAGCGTGGCTGTGCTTTAGACGCCAGGCCAGCCCATAGATGCAATGAGGAAAAATGCCGTACGGCATTTTTCCTGTTCCCGCTTTGCGGGAACAGGAAAATATACCTAATTCTCTGCGAAAACGGCCCAAAAGGATAGATTAGATACTTATGAAGATGGAAACACAGGAAAACGAGTATGCAAAAATCGACCTGATGCGGTTCGCAAAGGCCCTTTGGCATCGTGCGTGGGCTATTGTATTGGCGATACTGCTGTTTGGCTGTGCCGGGTTTTATTATGGGTATACCCGGATTACGCCGGTGTACCGCGCCAGCGCGCTGATGTACGTCAACAACAGCACGATCTCGGTGGGTAGCACCGCCGTCAACCTGGGTGACATCAGCACCTCCCAGGCATTGGTGCAGACGTATGCCGTTATCTTGAAAACGCGGCTGACTTTGAACGAGGTCATTGAACGGGCCGGGTTGGACTACAGCTATGAGCAGCTGTATGGCATGGTCAGCGCCGCGGCCGTCAACGATACGGAAATTTTCCGGATTTCTGTGACCAGCGCGGATCCGATAGAGGCGGAGCGGATTGCCAACACCATCGTAGAGATCCTGCCAAAGAAGATCGAGGAGGTTATGGAAGGATGCTCCGCCCGGGCGGTGGATTATGCTGTGGTACCAACGTCCAGCATTTCGACAGGTATTACGCATTATGTGGAGCTGGGAATGATGGCCGGGTTTGCCATCAGCTGCGGCCTTATCATCCTGCTCGAGCTGCTGGATGAACAGATTCGCGACGAGGACTATTTGACATTGACCTACGATTTGCCGGTGCTGGCGGCCATTCCGGATCTGGCGCAGAAGTCACACTCGGGGTATGGCGGGTACTACGCGCCGAGGAAGGAGAAAAAATAGCTCATGCAGCAGGGCAAACGCACAAAAATGAAAAAAAAGCAAGCTGCAGTGAATGAGGCGATCTTTGGAGCGGGTCTTCCCTTCGCGGCGGCAGAGGCTTATAAACGCCTGCGTACCAATATTATGTTTGCCCTGCCGGACGAGCAGCGGTGCCGGACTGTGGGAATTACCAGCGCGTGCGGCGGCGAGGGCAAGAGCACTACATCGGTGAATCTGGCCTATATGCTGGCGGAGGCGGGAGAGCGGGTGCTGCTGATCGAGGCGGATATGCGCCTACCCACGATATGCAAGCGGCTGCACCTCCAGCTTGCGCCCGGCCTGTCCAATGTGCTGGCAAGGCAGAATGGCGTGAATGAGGTGGTACAGCCCGCCGGGCTGCACGAAAAGCTCCAGGTTATCAGCGCGGGGGATATCCCGCCCAATCCGTCTGAGCTGCTGGGCTCCAAGTCCATGCGGACGCTGATGGAGGTGCTGTGCGGCAACTATGACTTCATTGTCCTGGATTTGCCGCCAGTGACGGAAGTGTCGGACGCAATTGTGGCATCCAAGCTGGTGGATGGGATGCTGGTGGTGGTCCGGCAGGATTACGCAGTGCGCCGTGCGCTGGCTGAGACAATGCAGCAGCTCAGGTTCGCTGAAGCAAAGATCCTGGGTTTTGTGATGAACCAGTCGGACATTCAGGCGAAGGGGAAGTACAAGAAAAAGTATAAGTATGGGAAAAGCTACGAGAGTGTGAGGGGATCATGATTGATTTCCATTCCCATGTACTGCCCGGGATGGACGATGGCAGCAAGAGCGTGGAGGAGAGCTTGGCCATGCTGGAGGCCACCGCACAGCAGGGGATCAGCCATATGGCGGCCACATCTCACTTTTATCCCATGGAAGACAGCCCGGAGCAGTTTCTGGCGCGGCGGGCTGCGGTGGTGGAGCGCCTGCGGTATGCGTGGAAGCCCGGCTTGCCCAAGCTGCTGTTGGGCGCGGAGGTGTACTTCTTTGAGGGGATGAGCGGCGTAAAGGAGCTGGACGCGCTTTGCCTGGAGGGGACGGAGCTGCTGTTGGTGGAAATGCCCTTTCACCCGTGGACGGACCGGATGGTGAAGGAACTGCTGGCCGTGCATGAGCATCGGGCGCTGACCGTGGTGCTGGCGCACATTGAGCGGTATTTCCGTTTCCAGCCGAAAGGCATCTGGGACGATCTGCTGGACCAAGGGCTTTTGATGCAGTGTAATGCCGAGTACTTTCTCTCGTGGAGGACAAGGAAGAAGGCGTGCCGGATGCTGGCGGAGGGAAAAGTCCATTTGCTGGGGTCGGACAGCCACAATATGTCTGCCCGGCCACCCCGCTTGGGCGAGGCCTTGTCGGTGATTGGAGCGCCGGAGCGGCGGATGCTGGAGGATAACATCAGGCGGCTTGTGCCGATGGTTGGGGGGATGTAGATTGAAACGGCGTTATATTGTCATTGGCGGCGTTATTCTGATCATACTGATTTTCCTGGGCGTTTTGTTCCTGCCGAGGATGGGCCAATTCCGTGCGGCTTCCGCATTGGCAAAGACCCGTTCCAGCGTGTCCCAGGCGGGAGGACAGAGCGGCCAGACATCCGGGGAGGGCTACGTCAGCCCAGTGGATTTTGATACGCTCCAGGCGGGAAACAGCGATATCTATGGATGGCTGTACATACCGGGCACGCAGGTCAATGAGCCTTTGCTCCAGCGGGAAGGAGACAGCCAGTACTATTTGAACCACAACAGCCTGGGCTTGGAGGATGACTCCGGGGCGCTGTTTACGGAGAGCGCGTACAACAGCAAGGACTTCAGCGACACTGCGACGGTAATCTATGGCAAAAACACGCAGGAGGGCCGCCTGTTTGGTGATTTGCAGGCGCTGTATTCGTCCGATTCTGGGCTGCGGGACTATAAAGAGGTCATTGTGTATCTCCCGGACGAGGAGATCCATTACGAGGTGTTTGCCGCGGTGCCGATCCGGAGCAACCATATCCTTTATTATTATAATTTTGATAACCCGAAGCGTTATGAGATGTTTTTGGAGGTGGTGGACGCCGTGCGGACGGTGGACGCCCACAGGGACGGCTCGGTGGAGGTTGTGCCCGGGGATCAGCTGCTGATCCTCCAGACGAACCGCGGCAATAGTTCCCTAATATGCTATCTTGTCCTCGCCAAGAGGGCTTGAGATAGACCCACCATACGGGAGTATGGAATTTAAAAGAAAGGAAGAATCCGAAATGAAGCGCAAGTTACCCCTGTTTCTGGCAATGCTCATGATGGTGTCGGTCCTGTGCGTCCCTATGGCGTATGCGGCATCGATTGGCGGCGAAGACATCGAGATCGACGATCCGGATGTCCCTCTGGCTGAGGTCCCGGAAGTGGTCATCTGGGTGGACGCTACCCGCAGCGGCGACACCTCCAACGCGGTGGTGCCGAAAGATGACATGGAGGACGCCATTAACCAGATCAACGAGGAAGGTGCCGTCCGGCTCACCATCATTTCTGATGGCCAAGGCGACGCGTCCAGGGCGGAAGTCGAGATGCCGGCCGGTTTGATCCGCGAGATGGCGGACACCGGCGTTGAGTTGAACGTTCTGACGCCTGTCGGCCGCGCCCTGCTGTCCAACGAGGCGTTCCAGTCCATTCTGCATGGCGACGACTGCACCCCCACCCTGGTCATTGAGCGCAAGCCGATTGAACTGGGCCATGTGCTGCTGGAAGACGACAATGTGGCCAGTGACCGCATTGACGGCGGCTCCGTGTGCCTGGTCTATGTGACCTGCCCCCATGGCACCTACTACACTTGGGGCGCCGGCACTGTCACGCTGTACCTGCCTACCGGAACTGCTGACTTTGTGGAAGACAGCGGCTATACCGTGCGGCATCTCAACATGGATCCGAAGGATTTCGCTATCGAAGATTTTGAGGCCGAGGATTACATGGTTGAGGATTATGAGACCTATATTGGCCAGTGTATGCCGGACAATTATATCGGCTATGCCGAGTACTACGGCTATGTTGGGTATGGCGATGACGACGGCCTGAGGATCGCGGTGGACGTTGAAAACGGCAAGCTCTGCTACTTTGTGGTGCTGGCCGACGCGGTTGCGGACAACGTGGGAACCCTGGATCCCGCCATTGTTGTTTCCCCCGTGGCTGCCAAGGCGGTGGCGGACAACAGCAGCACCGGCATCTTTGCCCCCGTGCAGCGGTGGTTTGATTCTGTCGCCAACCAGTTCATGAAACTGTTCGGCATTTAACGCGGTTTGGCTGCGACGTAAACCGAAAGCTTAAAGCGGAATAAATGAGTGCTTTGAACGGTTACAGAAATAGCAGAAAATCGAACAAGGGACTTGCCGCGGCAATAGCTGGCGCGGCAGCGACTGCAGCCCTTCTCCTTGCGGGATTATCCATGCTCCGCAGCTGGGAGGAGGGCTATAGTCGAGCTGCGCCCGCTGAGGGCGGAGGGGAAGATTCCCTGACCTATTACGATGGCGCATGGTACCGGGAACGGGATAATGTTGAAACTGTGCTGCTTATCGGTATTGACAAGGCCGCCGTGGATAAAACGATGAGCGTCCAAGGCGAATACGAGCAGTCCGACTTTCTGATGCTGCTGGTGATTGATAAGGCGGCGCAGTCCAGTGTGGTCCTCCATATCAACCGCGATACAATGACGGAGGTTCAGATGCTGACCGACAGCGGCAGGGTAGAGGGGAGGGCTGCGCTCCAGATCACATTGGCGCACACCTATGGAGGACAGCCGGAGATTCGCTGCCGGAATGCGGTGACTGCGGTGTCTAATCTGCTGTACGGCGTGGATGTCGACCACTACATCTCCCTGGCTATGGATGGTGTGGCGGTGCTCAACGATCTGGTGGGCGGCGTTACGCTGGAAGTGATGGACGACTTCCCCGGAACGGATTGGGTGAAGGGCAAGACGATCACGCTGATGGGCCAGGATGCGCTGACCTATGTCCGGGCCAGAAGAAGCATGGAGGATTCCTCAAATATCCGCCGCATGGAGCGGCAGCGGCAGTACCTGGAGGCCCTGCAGGATCAGCTGCTTGCCCAGTTGGATGGGGATCAGGAGTTCACGACATCGGCGCTGATGGAGTTGAATGACTATATTGTCACCAACTGCTCGGTGGAGCAGCTCTCCGACCTGGGGGAGACGCTGAAAGAGTGCGGTAAGACCGAATACCGCTCCCTGGAAGGCGAAGCTGGAGAGGTGGACGGCTTCATGCAGTTCCATGTGGATGAGGACGCGCTTCAGCGGACAGTGATGGAGTTGTTTTACGAGAAGGTTCGAGAGGACTGAGTTCGGAAATGGGCAGGATGCGTGGAATGTGGTGGCTGTCAATGGCAGGGACAGTTTTGACCATGGCGGTTATTTTTGGATTTTCCGGGCAGCCTGCGTCGGATTCCTCCGCCCTGAGCGGAGGAATTACTATGAAGCTGCTGCCTTTGGTTCAATCTGTGGTTCCCATCGTCACGATGGATGGACTGCACCACTTCTTGCGGAAATTGGCGCATTTTAGCGTGTATTTCATACTTGGGTGCTGTCTGACCAGCGACTTCAGCATACAGGGCAAGTTTCCGCCGATTTTGTGCGCCATTGCGGCGGGAGGATTGTTTGCCGCATCTGACGAAGTTCATCAGCTGTTTTCTGAGGGACGTTCCGGAAATGTTCAAGATGTTATTTTGGATACCTGTGGCGTGGCGGTGGGCAGTTTAGCCATGTTTTGCTTGGGCAAGCTGCTTTTGAGGCGTAAAGAAAAATGCAGACACACGGCTGGAGGAGGGCCTGTGTGAAGCGCATTCCCACTGCGCTCAGAAACATTGCGGGGAGGCATAATGGCCTGAGTGGCTGGAAGGAATGCGGGTACTGAGGTGTGTCTGCACAAGAGGGGGTGACACAAGCCCCCGTTGTGCAGGAAGGTGAGAAAAGATGGAGAAAAAGACACATTTTTTTCATATATTTCAAATGCGGTGGATGCTTGTCCTATACGACATTGCAATCCTCATATTGGTCGATTTGCTGCTGCTGGTATTTTATGGAGGCTATGACCAGTTGACCTGGCCTGGGATGGCAGGGCAGGCGCTGCTGTCGTTTGCCTGCATATTTGCCTGCCGTTTTGCTGGAAATATCTACCGGCAGATTTGGAGATACGGCGGCATCCAGTGCTATATTCGCCTGCTGTTTACGGACGGTGCGGCATTTATCCTCTATCTGGCGCTGAGCTTTATTTTACCGCTCCCGAGGATCTCGTTTGCCAGGATGCTGGCGTTGTGCTGCATGAACCTGCTTGGAACGCTGGCAATCCGTATGATGTACCGGTATGCTTACAAATGTGCCAACAAGGAGACGGCATGGGGAAAATTTCTGTCATGGCAATTGCGTTTATTTGCCGGCCTTGAGGGTGCGTCGAACAACGAGACCCAGCAGATCAGAATTGCGATTATTGGAGCCGGGCGGGTCGGGGTGAGTTTAGCAGAGGATCTTTTGAACAGCAGTATGTCGGCGTATGTTCCGAGATGCTTTGTAGACGCCAGTAAGGAGAAGGCTGGACGGGAGATTCATGGCATTCCGGTGTTGTCGGAGGATGAGGTGACATCCGAACAATTCCAGAAATATGGAATTCAGGAGATTGTGTTTGCGCTTCCGTCGCTGAGTGTAGAAGAAAAGAAAGCGCTTTACGAGTATTACAGGCAGTTTGGCTGTAGGATTAAGGTATATGATTTCCCGGTACTGCAAACGGCGGGCGGAAAGCGGACCCTGCGGGAATTCGATGTGGAAGAGCTATTGTTCCGCAAACCGTTGGTAGTGGCGGATGAGAAAACCGCGGCGTACTACAAGAACAAGATTGTGTTGATTACGGGCGGAGGCGGCTCTATTGGCTCGGAGCTCTCCCGGCAGATTGTCAAAATGGGGCCGAAGCAGCTCATCCTTTTGGATATCTATGAGAATGGCGCTTATGACGTTCAGCAGGAACTAAAGATCGCCTATCGTGAGGTAGATCTGCGTGTTGAGATCGCGTCAATTACGAACCGGGAGGCAATGCGCCGCGTATTCAGCACCTACCACCCGCAGATCGTGATCCATGCGGCCGCGCATAAGCATGTGCCCTTTATGGAGCATAACTGTATTGAGGCCATTGAGAATAACGTATTTGGAACCAAAGTTGTAGTGAATGCCTGCGAGGAGTACGGAGTGGAGCGGTTTATGATGGTTTCCACCGATAAGGCGGTAAATCCAACCAACGTCATGGGGGCCACCAAGCGTATGTGCGAAATGATTGTCCAGAGCGCCAGCACCAGTGGCAAGGTCAAGTACAGCGCGACCAGGTTTGGCAACGTGCTTGGAAGCGCGGGTTCGGTGATACCGCTGTTTAAGCGGCAGATCGCCAGCGGCGGACCAATTACGATTACGGATAAAAGGATTATGCGCTATTTCATGACCATCCCGGAGGCATCCCAGCTTGTTCTGCAGAGCGGGGCTATGGCGAAAAATGGCGAACTGTTTGTGCTGGATATGGGGAAGCCGGTGAAGATATTGGATCTGGCCGAGAGTATGATCCAGCTTTCTGGCGTTCCAGGCATTGAGATTATAGAAACAGGGCTTCGGCCAGGAGAGAAGCTATACGAGGAGCTTTTGACGCGGACCGAGGAATTGGATAAAACGGAGAACAGTCTGATTTTCATTGAGAGAGACGCGGCCCTCAGCCCAAGTGAAATAGATCAGAAATTGGCGCTGCTCAAAGATGCCTGTGCCTCCGGTGATGAGGAAACGGCAAAGGAGGCGCTTCGCAGTGTGGTCCCGACTTTTAAACGGCCGGAAGAGGTGAATGAAGCCGAGGCTTCCGAGGCAATTATCCGGGTGGAGTTAGAGGTGGCGGCAATCCCCCAAAAGACGGCTGCGGCAGTGTGAATATGAGCAGATGCGGCATGGTTGAGTAAATGGCCCACGATCGTTTCCAAATTGGATTGACGGGGGAGAAAGGACGGAAAATACCCGTGTATGGTAAATACATCAAACGGCTCATAGATATTGTCCTCTCGCTGACAGGATTGATCTTGGCTTCCTGGCTCTATCTCATCATTATTGCCGCAATCAAAATTGATGATCCTGGGCCAGCTTTCTTTACTCAAAAGCGGGTTGGCAGGGGCAAAACTTATTTTGAGCTCCATAAATTCAGGTCTATGAAAATGAGCACCCCGCACGATATGCCAACCCATTTGTTGGAAAATCCGGATCAGTACATTACAAAAGTCGGCCGGTTTTTAAGGAAAACGTCTCTGGATGAAATCCCACAGCTGTGGGATATATTGGTTGGGCACATGAGCGTCATTGGCCCCCGGCCCGCATTATGGAATCAGGATGATTTAATCGCGGAGCGGGACAAGTACGGCGCCAATGACATAAAGCCCGGGTTAAGCGGCTGGGCGCAGATTTGCGGGCGGGATGAGCTTGAAATTGCGGATAAAGCCCGGCTGGATGGCGAGTATGTCCAAAAGATGAGCTTCCTGTTTGATTGCCGCTGCTTTTTTGGGACTGCGATCAGCGCGCTGCGTGGTGACGGCGTCGTTGAGGGCGGAACCGGCAGGCTGCGGGAGAAAGAGACGATAGGGAAATGAAGAAGTTTTTGGTTCTGACCAACCACTCCTATATGCTGTGGCGGTTTCGCCGAGAATTGATTATCGAACTCGCAAAAGAGAATGAGGTTGTGCTGGGAATGCCATTTGTGGGGCATGAGGACGATTTCCAGGGGATGGGGCTGCGATGTGTGGAGACAAAAATTGACCGCCGGGGAATCAACCCATTTACGGATATTCAGTTGCTGAGGGCATATAAAAGGCTGATTGCACAAGAACAGCCGGATATGGTGCTGACATATTCCATTAAACCGAATATTTATGCCGGTATCGTTTGCCGTTGGAAGAGGATTCCGTATTGCGCTAACGTACAGGGGCTTGGTACGGCGTTTCAAAGGAAAGGGCTTGCATCATTTGTAACCCTGCTCTATCGGGTTGCGCTGCGCTCGGTAAGGGTTGTCTTTTTTGAGAATGACGAGAATGCGAAGGAGTTCTTGAGCAGGAGAATCATCCCAAAAGAGATGGCTGTGGTGCTAAATGGAGCGGGTGTGGATCTTCAGGAGTATCCGTACCGCCCATACCCAAATCATGATACGATCCACTTCCTCTATTTAGGGCGGATCATGCGGGAAAAAGGGATTGATGAACTCTTTGCCGTATGCGAAAGGCTGCATAGCGAGGGGATAAATTTTGTCCTTGATTTGGTTGGCTTCTTTGAGGATGAATATAAGGAAACGGTGGAACGGATGAACCGGGAAGGGTTCGTGAAGTATCATGGCTTTACCCAGGATCCGCGTCCGTTTTATGAGGATGCGGACTGCGTTGTACTGCCGAGCTATCACGAAGGTATGAGCAATGTTTTGCTGGAAGGGGCGGCCATAGGGCGGCCCTTGATTGCAAGCGATATCCCTGGGTGCCGTGAGGCCGTTGTTGACGGAGAGAGCGGTCTGCTGTGTGCGAGCAGGGATACAGACAGTTTGCATGAGACGATGAAAAGGTTTGCCGGTCTTCCGCGTGAGGTGAGAAGCGCCATGGGGTTGGCTGGCAGAAAACATATAGAGACAGTTTTTGATAAGAAGAAAGTTGTGGAAGAGACGATCCGGGCAGGGCATTTGGTTGATGGGCTTAGCTGATCTGATTTGAAAAAAGGGTCAATCCAGAATTCTGTGCAAACTCCATTTTGGGTGCAAACCGAGCATAATTTATTTTGGGTGGCAGCAGATTTATCCGAATGCTGCCCTTTCAACAACATTACGTCGGCGGGGTTGGATGTCGCAGGCGATCGTTTATCTTACCCTTTACATCCTGCTCCGGCGGTGTTTGCCCAGAGTGTTGGAAGCAACCACAGCGCAAACAAGTCTGGGGAAAAGTTGCTCAGGATAGAAGCGTCGGTTGAAGCGAAAGCTAAACTCATCAGAGTTTTAGGCTTTATAAAACACTAGTCTGTCTTCAAGCCCTCCCCCAGCCAGAAATTCGTCGAAACGGCGCTGCTAATTGCTGCTTACTTTCACATTTGGGGAATCCCTTTTGCGAACTCCCCTTAACACGGTCGTTTTATCCGCAAAGGCCAATTTGCTTTTTCCAAAAACACGGCATAATATGTGGGCTATAAGGCGGATTGCGACCTTTTTTTAGAACCAAGAACACAAAGTGAGGAACTACTATGGGGCAACTCATTTTACTATATTGGGGCTGTGTTTTCCTGATGTACCTGTCCCAGACATACTATTCTGTTGAAAATCAGCTGGATGGTCGGCAAATTGGAAAGCGTCATTTCATGTTGCGCCGTGCCGATGTGTTCATGATTATCACAATTCTTTGGCTTACAAGCTTCTCTTTTCTTAGAACTTCGTACAATGACACCGATAACTACATATTCTCGTTTATGAACGCCGAAAGTTTAATCGAAGGCATGGGGAATGGAACATTTGTGGATTGGACCGGAAACCCTTTTTCCATGTTATATCGGAGCTTGGTACACGATTTGACAGATAATTATCATATTTATTTCTTTTTCCCGGCTATGTTAAGCAGTTTTGCTGTTGTAAAACTGTTTAAAAAATTGTCCGTTTCTCCTGCCTTCAGTTTGCTCATTTTTTTCTCCATTGGCACCTATGCGCTGTATATCGCTGCCTTAAAACAATGCTTGGCGATGTTTTTCTTGCTCATGGCGCTCCCATATGCAATAGATAAAAAATATGTAAAATTCTACCTTTTGGTACTTGTGGCAATCTTGTTCCATACTCATGCTTTTATGTTTGCGATTGTGCCGTTCTTGCTTGAAAAACCTTGGGGCAAGATTACGTGGATTTTGCTCGGGGCAACACTGTTCGCAATGGCCACTTATAACGTTACCCTGGGGGCATTCATGAATTACGCTCAGTCCATCGGTGCCTTTGTGGCAGAGGATGAGGTCTTTGACGGTCACCAAATTAACATTTTAAGAGTCGCGGTATATTGGGTTCCCGTATTGCTTGCATTGGTATTCCGTAGGCGGCTGTTTCACGATTCTACTCGTGCAGAAAACTTGTTTGTCAATATGAGCATGGTCAGCGCCTTCATTCTAACAATTGGTCTTGTGGAGGGAGCGAATCTCTATGCAAGAATGGCGGGTTATTTTGAAGTTGCAACTGCAGTTGCATTGCCATGGATGATTAAGAAATTATTTACAAAACAATCTGCACAGCTTGTGACTACCTGTGCAGCTATCCTGTATTTTGGATATTTTCTATACGAATTCAGCATCTCAAAAGATTTTGGGAACACCTACCGTGCCATCAGCCTGTGGCAATTTATTGTAAGCCTATTTGGCTGAAAGACCGAGGAATGAAGATGAAAAGTAAAATTAAAGCATTTGTGAAGCAGAGCAAGGTCATTTACAGCTTATACTTTTATTTAGGAACCTTATTTTTGCGCTTTTGGGGACATTTTGTCAAAGTTGATCCCGATTTAATCCTGTTCATTAGTTACGGCGGTCAGAAATATGATGACAGCCCCAGAGTTGTTTATGAATATCTGCTGAAGCACCCCGTGTATTCCAAGTACAAGTACATTTGGGCCTTTATTGAACCTGACAAATTTCCGCAGGTAGAGCGGAAGGTCAAAGTGGACACTTTCGCTTACTACATTGCGGCGATGCGTGCTGGATATTGGATCACTAATTCCAGCGCATCCAGGGGCTTGGACTTTCGCAAAAAGCAAACGAAGAATTACCTGTTCCAACACGGAATGGTAGGAATCAAGAAGATCGGAACAGATATTGGGTTGTTCGACAAAGCATTTCGCATTGGTTTTCACGAAACGTTTGACGGAGTTTTCATTGAGGGGAAAAAGGAATTGGATATTTTACCGCGCGCATGGCAAATGGATCCAGCAATGTTCCATACAACCGGCTTGCCGCGAAATGATGACCTCGCAGTTGTAAGCACAGATGAAATAAGATCCATAAAAGATCGTTTAGGCATCCCACAATCAAAAAAGGTTATCCTGTATGCTCCCACATTTCGAGAGTTTAGCCGCGCGAAAGATGGCAGGAACGCGCTTGGCATTCCCATCAATTTTTCAAAGTGGGAAACTGCTTTGGGGCAAGAATATGTGCTTTTGGTTACTGCCCATTACGAGGTTGCGAAACTACTGGATGAACTGCCAAAAAATGGTTTTATTATTAATGCGTTTCAATATCCCGAGATTAATGATCTGATTAAAGTATCCGATATCTTAATTTCGGACTATTCCAGCATTGTATTTGACTATTCTATCTTGGAACGTCCCGTTTTCTGCTATGGGTACGATTATGATACTTATTCTGCAGAACGCGGATTATACACGGACTTAGAGGCACTTTTCTCCCATGGCGTTCTGCGCACTGAGGATGAGGTACTTGAAGCAATTCGGGGAATTGACTATGAGCAGGAATGCACGTATACAAAAAGCCACATTAAAAATGAATATATTGCCTCGTATGGAAATGCAGCAGAAAAAGCCGTATCGATTATTTTCCCTATGAATGATCGAGGTGAAATAAGCGCATGAGCCAACCCACTTTGATCATCTCCCTTGATTTTGAACTGTTCTGGGGTATGCAGGACGGTTGGAAGTTATCTGAATATGAGGACCACGTTCTGGGTGGGCGGAAGGCGATTCCAAAGATGCTGAGGCTGTTCCAGAAGCACAGCATCCACGCCACTTGGGCAACTGTCGGCTTTCAGTTCGCGGAAAGCGAAGCCGAAGCAAGGAACTTTTTCCCCAATCAGAAGCCAACTTATGATAATCTGGCGCTGTCCAGTTATCGGTGCTTTGGGCAAATCGGCCAGAATGAAAAAGACGCCCCCTGCTTCTATGCCCCCAGCCTGATTGAGGAGATCGCAAACACACCTGGTCAGGAAATCGGTAGCCATACCTTCTCTCACTACTATTGCCGGGAACCCGGTCAGACTGTGGAGCAGTTCCGGGCTGATGTGCTGGCGGCAAAAGCCATTGCCGCTGATAAGGGCTATGACCTTAAATCTGTGGTTCTGCCCCGGAATCAATGTGAACCGGAATATACCCAGGTGCTGAACGAACTGGGCTTTACCGCTTACCGGGACGAGGAAAATGACTGGATTCACGAAAAAGTCAAGCTCCGCCCGCTGATGCGTCTTTTACGCCTTGCAGATGTGTACCTGCCGTTGACCGGTCAGGGCGGATATGTGCCGAAAGTTGAAAACGGTATTGTCAATCTGGTGGGATCCCGGATGTATAAGCCATATTTCAAGCCCCTGGCTTTTCTGGAAGGGCTGAAAGTTTATCGGATCAAGAAGCAGATGCTTCACGCCGCAAAGAACGGTTTGACCTTCCACCTCTGGTGGCATCCCCACAATGTGGGTGTCCATACGAATTTCCATATGAAGCAGCTGGAGGAAATTTTCCGTTACTATGAAGAACTGAGGGAAAAATACGAAATGCGCAGCCTAAATATGCGCGAAGCAGCGCAGGAAGTTTTACATAGGTGATTAATTCATGTATCAGTTTTACTACGCGGACAAGTCCAGGACTTGGAACCGTAAACTTTGCCAAGAGAATATCCGCGACCGGTTCCAGATCACCGCAGTTCGTCCTGCCATGTGGGAGGAGCATTGTCTGGAATGTTCCGCGCCTGCCTGCTTTGAAAGTTGCGTCCACTATCTTCCCCGCAGTGACGGCCGCTGTAAGCGGTTTGACAACGGCCTGCTGACCTTCGCGGACGAAAAAGCCTGCTGCGGCCAAGGTGCGCATGTGAAGTTCCGCAAGTGGGGCAACATGATGACCGTCCTGTTCCCGGCCATGCAGGATGAAGTGCAATATTCTGCCATGCAGAAAAAGAACGAGTCCCTTGGCAATTTCCTGGGGACGGTTGAGAGAAGTAAGCTGCCCCAGCCCCTTCGCTGGCAGGGCATTCGGACCCCGGAGTATCTGCGCCGCCGCAGTCTGCGGAAGCTGACGGGCCTTACTAACAAAGCAGATGCATTTTTGTTCCACGGCTACAGCTATTCGGAGGAAAATTATCGCCTGATCGTAGAGGTTTATGACGATCATACACCCGTCTGGAAAACCGCTGTGGCGATCCAGCCCGGTGAAAATATTGCTGTGATTTCAGATCTCTCTGCAGAATGTTCCAAAGCCGGTAATCTGGTAAAAATCTATCCGGAAAACAATCTGGAGGCTGAATTGGACATTCTCTGGTGCGATTTTGTCAAGGGTCAGCCTGCCGCAGTAGAGCAGCCTGCGGCAAAGGTCAAATGCGTTGCCTGGGATCTGGACAACACCCTTTGGAACGGAACTTTGATTGAAACGGATGACCCTGCGACATTGACGCTGAAACCTGGTATTCGGGAAATTGTGGAGGCCTTAGATCAGAGAGGCATCATCCAGTCTGTGGCAAGCAAAAATGATTACCAGCCCGCCATGGCAGTTCTGGAGCGTCTTGGCGTTGCGGAGTATTTCTTATACCCGCAGATTTCCTGGGATCCCAAGAGCGGTGCTGTGGAGCAAATTGCTAAGATCCTAAATATTGGAATTGATACACTGGCCTTGATTGATGATACTGCCTTTGAGCGTCAACAAGTCCAATCCGTATGGCCCCAAGTGCGTACATACGATGTAACAGAGATTGAATCGCTTCTGGCTCGTTCGGAATTTGATGTGCCCACAACCGCAGAAAGCTGCAGCCGCCGGGCCATGTATCGTGCGGAAGAACAGCGAAATACGCTGATGGAAGCGGAGCATACGGATATTGTAGAATTCCTGCGCAAGTGCAATCTGAAGCTGCACCTCTTCACCCCGACAATAGAGGAAGAAAAGCTGCGCTGCTATGAACTAACCGTCCGTACCAATCAGTTGAATATGACCGGCAGAAAGTACACCCCTGAGGAATTTGAAGAAGTGATATGCCGTCCAGGCCACAAAAACTTTGCTTTCTCCTGTGGAGACAATTTTGGTGAGTACGGAATCGTGGGGTTTGGTCAGTACCGAGTAGAAGGCGAAGTCCTGATCTGCACGGAGTTTGCCATGTCCTGCCGCGTAGCCGGCAAGTTTGTGGAGAGCGCGCTGTTTGCGCACTTATTGGAACGTGAAAACTGCGAGAGCGGCGTCTTTGCCGTTCAGAAAACGAAAAAAAATACCCTTCTGCGCAATACATTAGAGCAGATTGGTTTTCAGACTGAGCGCGATACGGTCGAGACTGTTGCCTATACTTTTACAGCCAACCTGCTGAATGGCACTGTTGTTGGCATTGTATAATGAATGCATGAGAGGATTTTCCCATGAATGATAAAGTTTCGGTCATTATGGCGACCTATAACTGTGCGGGCACTGTTGAAAAAGCGGTTGATTCCATTCTGGCGCAAACGTATGAAAACTGGGTCATGATCATCTGCGATGATGGTTCTACTGATCATACACTGGAAATTCTGAACCGTTATAAGGCGCAATATCCGGGAAAGTTTGTCATTATCCAGAATGAAACAAACAGGAAACTTCCATATTCCCTGAACCATTGCCTGGAATATGTGGAAACGGATCTGGTTGCGCGGATGGATGGCGATGACTGGTCAGCTCCTGACCGCTTTGAGAAGCAGGTTTCTTTCTTGAAAGAGCATCCGGAATATAATCTGGTTGGCACCGGCGTTACAGTATTTGATGGAGAAAAGAAAATCGCATCTATCATTAAAACACCTGTTCCTACGAAAGAAACTATGCTGAAGCAGAATGCTTTTTCTCATGCCACCATTATGACGTATAAACGCGTGTATGATGAGCTGGGGGGATATTCACTGGATCCGACCGTTCTTCGGGTTGAAGATGTGGACTTGTGGTGCCGTTTTCTGGCAAAAGGGTTCAGGGGATACAATTTGCCGGATGAGCTCTACATCATTCTGGAAAACACCAACGCAGTTAAACGGCGGACATTTCAAGCTAGATTCAATAGTGCAAGAACCCGGTGCCATGGCTATAAACTCATGGGCTTTCGTGGTTTTGTCTGCTATAAGCCTTATCTGATCGTGCTGAAAGCATTTGTTCCGACTTCTATTTACCGAAGTATTCATGCCTGGAAATTAAATCATAGTGGTCATACCTGAAGAAAGTGAAATCTTCCATGAAAAAGATACTGTTTCTGATCCATGATCTTGGTCAGGGTGGTGCCGAGAAGGTACTGGTGAATTTGGTCAATAACATGGACCGTTCAAAATTTGATATTTCTGTCACAGTTCTCTTTGGCGGTGGAGTCAATGAGCAGTTCTTGGCTTCTGATATTCACTTTCATGCGGTATTCCCCAAAGAGGTGCCGGGAAACAGCAAGCTCATGAAGTTGCTATCCCCAGAGCAGCTCCACAAGCTGTGCGTAAAAGGGCAGTATGATATTGAGGTTTCCTACCTGGAGGGCCCCTCCGCCCGTGTCATCAGCGGATGCCAGAACCCCGATACCAAGCTGGCTTCCTGGATCCATGTGGAGCAGCACACCATGGGCAGGCTGGCAGGTTCCTTTCGCAGCGAGAAGGAAGCCCGTGCGTGCTACAACCGGTTTGACCAGACGGTTTGTGTTTCACAATATGTCCATGATGATTTTTGCCAGCTGCTGGACTTTCAAAAGCCCTGCCGGGTGCTTTATAACACAGTGGAGTCTGACAAGGTTCTGGCCGGGGCCAAAGAAGCAGCGCCGGAGCTTGCGGACGATGGAAAAGTCCGGCTGATTGCCGTCGGCACGCTGAAGCGGTCCAAGGGCTATATGCGCCTGTTGCAGATCCTCCGGCGTTTATGGGATGCGCAGTATCCAGTGCATCTCTATATTCTGGGTATTGGTCCTCTACAGAAGGAGATGGAGGAATTCATCCGCCAGAACAAACTGCAAGGCGCTGTTACTCTGCTTGGCTATCAGACCAATCCCTATCAATATGTCAGCAAATGCGATTTGTTTGTCTGCGCTAGCTTTAGTGAGGGCTTTTCCACCGCAGCCACCGAAGCTTTGATTGTTGGAACACCGATTTGTACCGTAAAGGTCTCTGGTATGAAGGAAATGCTGGGTGAGAACAATGAGTGGGGCGTTGTGACCGAAAACAGCGAGGAAGCGCTCTATCAGGGAATAAAACGCCTATTGGGTTCCCCTGATTTGTTGGTCCACTATAAAAGCCAAGCAACCCTGCGGGGGCAAAATTTCCGCACTGCGGAAACTGTTAAAGATGTAGAGCAAATGTTAATTCAGTTATAAGGATGATTATTTTGAGTGTGAAAGAAACAGTTAAACATCTGCTTTTTGAAAAGAATCCTGTTGCAATCCGCAGACGAAAGAAAATGCGGGAGATGCTTACCAATACTACACCGACATTTTTGTGCCCGAACTGCATCGGAGGCATTCTGTTTCATGACTTAGACCTCCAATTTCGGTCTCCTACCATCAATCTAATGATGCTTCAGACAGATTTCGTTAAATTTGTCCTAAACATGGATGAATATCTTGCTCAGGAGCTATCCTTTTTCAAGCATCCAGAGTATGCCTTCCCGTGCGCACATTTGGGTGACATTACGCTGCATTTTACCCACTATCACACCGAGGATGAAGCGGCACGGAAATGGGTAGAACGTTCTGCCCGAATTGACAGGGATAACCTGTTCGTTTTCCTGGAAGAGCGTGATGGTTTAACTCGAGACGACATTTTGCGCCTGGGCAGCATCCATGCTAGGGGTCTTGTTGTGTTCACTGCTAACCATTATCCCGACATTCCCTACACCCTACAGATTTCCAAATATGCATCAGATGGCGAGGTTGGCAATATCTTGGCAAAGTCCTATTGGGATGGCACCCACGAATACGAGAAGTATTTTGATTTCGTGAAGTGGTTTAACGAAGCAGGCGCCAATGGCTATTCAATTGTAGATTTTCAAAAATAGATTTTTGAGGTTATGTTATGTATCAGTTTGATAAAATCAAATTGGTGATTTGGGATTTGGATGAGACCTTTTGGAAGGGAACGTTTTCGGAGGGAATCGTCGAAATCCCTGACCAAAACCGCAGTTTAATTGCATTGCTGACAGACATTGGTATTGTTAACTCTATTTGCAGTAAAAACGATGAAAAGCAAGTGATGGACTATCTGAAAGAGCAGGGGCTGGAAGAATACTTTGTTTTCCCATCCATTAACTGGCTTCCAAAGGGCGCAAGAGTAAAGCAACTGATTTCTGATATGCAGCTTCGCCCAGCAAATGTGCTGTTTTTAGATGACAATCCCTCTAACCTTGGTGAGGCATCTTATTCCTGCCCTGAAATCATGACAGGAACCCCTGCACTCATTTTCCAGTTATTCGCTGACGCAGAAAAAGCGGAACGCAAAGACCCTGAACATAAGCGGCTGCAGCAGTACCGAATCCTGGAAGAGAGGCATCAGGCGCGGGTGGAATTCAATTCAAATGAGGAATTTCTTTGTAAAAGCAGTATCCGTGTTGATATTATGACGGATTGTGCCGCAAATCTCGACCGTATTCACGACCTGATTCTCCGTTCCAATCAGTTGAATTTCACCAAGGTCCGCGACACAAAAGAAGCTCTTGCCGCTTTATTTTCCGCTCACGATGTTACCTGCGGTTATGTGTCTGTCCGGGATCAGTTCGGCGATTATGGTATTATCGGCTTCTACGCGGTCAAAGCCAATCATCTGCTGCACTTTGTGTTCTCCTGCCGCATCCTTGGTATGGGTGTCGAGCAGTATGTTTACAACAAGCTAGGCAGGCCGGAGTTGACGATTATAGGCGAAGTCATCAGCGATTTGTCCGGCATAGAGCTTCCGGGCTGGATCAACCAAAACACAGTAGATTCTTCGACGTTCCAAATGGAAGTCAAAGACTTAGCCGCACATACCGTCCTGGTCAAGGGTCCGTGTGATCTTTTCCAGATCTATCCATACATTGCAAATACAAAACTGTTCGATACCGAGTTTACCCATACCACTGAAAATGGCCTTGTCATCGAATCGACCGGCCATACGACACATATTGTAGAGGCTCTGCGGCTGTCCCAGACTCAGAAACAGATGGTTGTCAACGAGGTTCCGTTTGCTCATATGGACATGTATTGTGACAATATTTATCGCAGAAATTATAAAGTTGTCTTTCTCAGCATCTTGGCAGACTGTAATCTCGGTGTTTACCGCCGCAAAGGGACAGGAGAGCAGTTGGTCTTTCTCGAATATATCCACCCCATTACGGATCCCGCCAGCTGGCCCGGCTTGATTTCGGGGGAATATCCAACTTCTAATTTCCGTTTTACGGAAGATATTCTCCGAGCGTTTTCAGAGAAATATGAATTCGCCGGCAGAAATTCGCCGGCGCAGATCGTTGCCAATCTTGATTTTATTCGGAAGCATTTGCCCAAAAGTTGTGTTCTTGCAATCATGCTTGGTGGTGAACTCTACTACGAGAAAAACACCTTTGAAGCCTATCAAGACCGTCATTTGGTTCACAAAAGAGTCAACGACGCTATTCGGAGTTGGGCAGGTAAACAAGAAAATGTACGATTGATGGATGTCAATCAATACCTGGTTGACCAGAGCAGTTTCTATGACCATTTCAACCACTATATCAAGCCTGTTTATTATGCATTGGCGTCAGAAATGGTGGAGATTGTCAACGAGGTTACCGGAAGCCAGATTAAGGAAACTTCAAAAGCAAAAATGTTTGCAATTCGATTGAAAGAGATGCTAGCTCCACTGTATTATCGCATAAGGAGAAGAATGGACAAATGAGTATTCCGAAGGTTATCCACTATTGCTAGTTTGGGCGAGGCTCAAAAAGTGAACTGATGCAGAAGTGTATCACATCATGGAAAAAGTACTGCCCTGACTACGAGATTATCGAATGGAACGAAGATAATTTTGATGTAAATTTTTGTCCCTATGCAGCAAAAGCGCATCACGAGAAGCGCTGGGGATTTTTGTCTGATGTGGCTCGTCTACAGATCATCTATCAGAATGGCGGAACATATCTTGATACCGATGTTGAACTGTTGCGTCCGATTGACGATTTATTAGATAACAAAGCGTGGTTTGCCTATGGAACCTCAACCGAGATCAATACTGGCTCTGGATTTGGAGCGGTTAAAGGTAATTTATTTGTCAAGGAACTCCTCGATCAGTACCTATCCTTTCCTGTGATAAATCTTTTGAGTTATGCACAGCAGTTGACACAAGGGTATTTCATCGTTCATTCCCTAATTTTGCAGCAGACCATGATGTACGTCAGGAGTTTAGCGGCATATTAATCATTAACGACATTTGGCGCTATGTTATTCATCATTACACAAATACTTGGATGGCAAAACGCCAAAAATGGATGAGTCAAAGTAAACTAATTCAGATCCTTAGAAAAAAATTAAAACATTAGGATGCCGAAGCATGAATATTCTGGTAATTAATGGTGATTGTATTCAAACCAACAGCTCTGCAAATCTCTGCCATTTGGCCTATATTTGTGGATTGTTGGCAGCCGGGCATAAAGTAACACTACTTAGCGCTGATGGAAAGGACTATAAGGTCGATCCAGCAATGGAGATACCTGAGCAGGTTGTTCAATATGCAATCTACGGTGTTTCTATCTACGAAAAGCTATCTTTGAAAAAGAAAGCAACCTCTACCCCCATCCTTGCCGGTTCCGGTACAACGATTACACCCGCTTCCCCTCGCGTGTTGCACAAAGCTATTGATAAAGTAAAATCTGCTGTTTTATCTCTTTATGGCGTTCATGGTATCTATGCAACGTTTGTCAGGAAAGCGCAGAAATTCAAGTCGGACGAGAATTTTGATTATATTATTTCCATCTCCACCCCTGTCACCAGTCATCTTCTGACCCATAATCTTCTAAAAGCCAGCCATATCAAGGGGAAACATTGGATCCAGATTTGGGAGGATCCGTGGTATTCCGACGCTTATGGCTTCAATAACAAAGAAAAAATCCGACGAGAAGAACAACGATTGCTGTCTTTTGCAGACAAGGTCTGCTATGTCAGCCCACTAACCTTACGCAATCAGCAGCATCTTTTCCCTGAGTCAGCAGAAAAGATGTTCTGGCAACCGCTTCCCTACTATTATAAAGATGCCGCCGTGGAACAGCCGATGTTTGACCACAATGTCTATGGCTACTTTGGTGCCTACTATCCCGCTGCACGGGATCTACAGCCGTTTTATGAGGCAGCCGAGGAGATAGGCGTGGAAGTAAATATCTGCGGAGATCCGGCCAATCTGTTCCCGCCTACCACGCAGATTCACATTTGTCCCCGGTTACCGCTGAATGAATTGAAACCTATTGAGGATCGTACCAATATTTTGATTTTCCTGTGCAACCGCAAGGGCGGGCAAATTCCCGGAAAGATCTATCAGTATTCTGCAACAAACAAAACCATTCTTTTCATTATGGACGGTACTGAAGACGAGCAGCGTGTGCTGAAAGAATACTTTGGCCAGTTTAACCGCTATGTATTCTGCCAGAACACCGTCGCCGATATTGCAAGGGCCATTCGCCGGATTGAATCCGGCGACTTCGGGGAGGTACAAAATGTCCCCCTGGATGACTTTGACCCAGTCAAAACGATTACCCGCATTCTGGAAGCAGGGAGGTAAACGACGTGGAACAGCAGAAGATCAGCGTAATCGTGCCTGTTTATAAGGTCGAAGCGTTCCTTGACCGCTGTGTCCAGTCCGTAGTTGATCAGACATACAAAAATCTGGAAATTATATTGGTGGATGATGGTTCGCCTGATAACTGTCCCGCCATGTGCGATGCTTGGGCGGAAAAAGACAGCCGCGTAAAAGTCGTTCACAAGCAGAATGGCGGTCTGTCGGACGCCAGAAACGCCGGGATGGCCGTTTCCACCGGCGAGCTGATGGGATTCGTGGACAGCGATGACTGGATAGCTCCGAGTATATATCAGCAGCTACATGACCTTTTGGATGCAGACGGCAGCGACATTGCTGCTTGTGGTGTGGAAATGGTCTGGGCAGATGGAACGCCGTCCCGTGTGCTGACAAAAACCGGCTGCTGTGTGCTGGATCGGGAAGAAGCCATGCGGGCAATCATTGAGGAGACCTGGCTCAAGCAACCTGTATGGTATAAGCTGTACAAAACAGCGCTCATCTGTGATATTCCTTTCCCCGTGGGGAAGTACCACGAGGATGTATTCTGGAGTTATCAGGCAGTCGCCAGAGCGCAAAAAGTGTCCGTCTCCGACAAAATCGGCTATTACTATTTCCAGCGCAGCGGCAGCATCATGGGAGAGGGGTATTCCCTCAAGCGCCTGGACGCATTAGAAGCAATGGTTGGACGTTGCAAATTTGTTACAGAGCAATTTTCGGATTTGGCAGGATTAGTGCAAGGCAAGCTAATTAGTAGTTGTATATATCACCATCAACTACTTTGTCAAAATTGTTCGATAGATCCTGATAAAAGTTGCCAGAAATGGGTGTATTCTCAGGCAAAACAGGCAGGAGATGAATGGAAGAAGGATTCTAAGATTTCTGTGAAACAGCAGATGTGGCTTATGCTTTATATAAAAATTCCCCGAATTGTTTGCTGCATTAGGAATAGGCTTAAAATTGGCAACTGAAAACTTGTGGAGTGATGATTTTATGTTTGACCCACATTCACATATGCACTTAGAAATACTATAAACATTGGTATTTGATGCAGAAGTTTATGTTAAATCCGAAAGAAGGGTGACAATGCTCTATTTTACAATCGCGTTGCGTAGTAGGGAGAGTACAGATAAATGGGATAGTGTCGTTTCCGACTTTGAAGCAACCCTTTATTCCATATTCAACCAGACTTGTAACGATTTTTGTGTATATGTTGGCTGTAATGATATTCCACCACTAAAAACTCAGTTTGATCATCGTTTCCACTATGTCTGCGTTGATACGCCAAAACCAAAAGATTGGCTTGATGGTTGCCGTGACCGCGCATGGAAGCAGTTGGCCTGTTGCGCACAGATCAAGAAGGATTTAAGTGTGCGACTCCCTAATGATGGTGTGTTTGTGTTTCCAGTGGATGTGGACGATTTTGTAAATAATAAGTGTGCAGCATATGTCAATGAACACTCCAGCGCACATGGTTTTAAATCAGAAAAAAGTTATCGCTGGAATAAAGGCACACGGAGGATGGAAATCTCTATGTTTTTGGCGGAACAATGAATATTATGAAACTTAAGCCTGATGAGTTGCCGGACGAACTTCCTGATATCAGCCTGTGCTTTGACAAACCCACTTGCGCTCAATTAAACGAAAAATATCCAGTACGGTGGGATGACATCGCAGTAGAGGGAAAAATGGCTTCGTTTGGAAGGCCGTTGGAAAAGTTTCCATTTCGATCAACTATTTATGTTTTAAACACCGGAGCAAATCTTTCCCGTAATGACCCAAGAAATGGTGCTGTCGAACATAAAATTCATTGGGGCGTATTACTTAAGAAAATCAATGTATTCAACTGAAGGCGTATGGATCGGAAAATCCAGCAGGAATTTGGCATCCGATAAAATACACAGTGAGGTAATGTAATGATCTCCATCATTGTTCCCGTCTATAACTGCGTTCACTCCCTCGCAAGGTGCATCGGTTCCATTCAGGGCCAAACCCTAACAGATTGGGAACTCCTTCTGATTGACGATGGAGCAACAGATGGAAGCGATGCCCTATGCGACCAGTTTGCTTCTTCTGATAACCGAGTTCGTGTCCTTCATAAGTCTAATGGCGGTGTTTCCTCAGCCAGGAACATGGGATTGGATTACGCAAAGGGCGAATATGTGATGTTCTGCGACAGCGATGACCGGGTGGAACCGGAGTGGTGTGAACAGCTATATCTGGCCGAAGTAAAAAATCCCGGCCGTCTGCCAATCTGCAATTATTATCGCAGCACATCGGATCATGAAATAATCAACCGGAAAGAGCAGTGCGAGAAAGTGGAAGAACGTGTTGTAAAGGCTGATTTCTTTTCATTAAACCACTACGAGCTTCTGGGAATTCCATGGAATAAAATCTTTATACGATCAATTTTGGAGGAAAATCATATACGTTTCCGCCTGGATCTTCCGTTGGGGGAGGATCTGATTTTCAACCTGGATTACCTGCATTATCTAACGGGCGGATTTATTTTCATGAACAAGCCGCTGTATCATTACGCAGTCGGAAACACAAATAGTCTCAGTTCAAAATATTATCCCGACTTGGCTGGAATTTACAGGAAAGTATACATGAGAATCAAAGACGAGTTGTGCAGCATTCCAGGAGCATATGAAAAGTGGGGGCTTGAATATGAGTATTCTTACTATTTTGCCTTTGACCGTGTTTTTCGAAATACATGGTCAAAGAAAAACAAGATTACTTGGCTACATAAATGGCAATATAACGCCTGTCAATTTCACAGTAAAGAATTTCAAAAATGCCGTAAGGCGATTCCAAAGCACTATATCAATGGATTGCAGTTCTACGGACTGCAATCCAACAGCTTTTTGATATACTGGATCACCGTAGTTGTATCGGAAACTCTTAGCCGTTTCCGCCATCACAAATGAGGATTCTTTTATGAAAACAATACTATATGCACATACCGGTAGTGGTAATCACGGTTGCGAAGCATTGGTTCGCTCCACTGCCAAATTGCTGGGGAACACACCGATACTTTTTTCCACGGGATATGAGGAGGACCTGCAATTCGGAATTGCGAATATTGCTAAGTTGGAACGTGATACCGCCGTTTCCATTCCCCGCAGGTCTGCTGCCTATGTGGCTGCTGCCTGTCAGACCAAGTTGACGAAAGGAACCAGGCTATTTACCAAATACGCACACAAAGATCTCTTAGATCAGGTTCAAAGAGGCGACCTGTGCCTTTCTATTGGCGGTGATAATTATTGTTATGCTGGGACAGAAATTCTTGGAGATCTGAACACTCTATTTAGAAAAAAAGGTGCAAAAACTGTTCTCTGGGGCTGCTCCATTGACCCGGAAGCTCTTACCCCAGAGATGGTCAAAGATCTGAGGCGGTATGATCTCATTACCGTAAGGGAACCATTGACGCAGGCTGCATTGGCGGTTGCCGGGATTACCACAAATGTCCGCTCTGTCGCGGATCCAGCTTTTCTCCTGGATGCACAGGAAACCGATCTTCCGGACAGATTCCTTGCTGGTAATACCATCGGCTTAAATCTAAGCCCATTGATTTTGCACTATACCCCAAAAAAAGAAGAAGCTTTGGCTGGGTTTCATGCACTGGTACAGCATATTTTGGATACCACAGACAGTGCCATTGCTCTACTTCCACATGTGGTAAAGACAAAAAGCAATGATCTTGAGGTCCTCGAACCGCTCTTTAAGCAGTTTGAGAACACCGGCCGGGTTCTCTTAGTACCAGATCAAAACTGTATGCGGTTAAAGTATATCATTTCGCAGTGCCGCCTTTTTATTGGTGCCAGAACCCATGCCACGATCGCCGCATATTCCACTTGTGTTCCAACCCTGGTCATCGGCTATTCCGTAAAAAGCAAAGGCATTGCAACGGACCTGTTCGGAACAGAGGAAAACTATGTTGTGCCCATCCAGACCATAAAATCCGACACGGAATTAATTTCTGCCTTTGGTTGGCTGGAAGCAAATGCAAAAACGATCAAGCAGCATTTACAAAGCGTAATCCCTGCATATCAAGAAAAGGCTCATATAGGTAGAATTTATCTAGACGAACTTACAAAATAAATTTCTGAGAGACACTATGAAAAAACAAATCAATCAATTGCGCACCGGCGTTTATCTTTCTTATATCAATCTACTGCTGGGAAGCATTATTCCCATGTTTTATACGCCTGTCATGTTGAACCTCCTGGGCGAAGCTGAACACGGCTTATACTCGTTGGCAAACTCTGCGATCGGTTATTTGAGCCTGCTTAGCTTTGGCTTCGGCAGTACGATTCTACGCTACCTTTCAAAATACCGCGCAGAGAATAATAAAGCTGCGGTGCAACGGGTTTTTGGCTTTTTTCTTATCCTTTATTGCGCTTTGTCGTTTTTGGTTATTTTTGGCGGATGGATTCTTGCGGAAAATGCTGCGTCCATTTTTAATCGCAGTCTCTCCGCCCAGGAATTACAAAAAATCAAGATTCTGATCTTAGTTATGGCGCTCAATACAGCACTGACATTTCCTATGAGCGTGATTACTTCTGTATCACTTGCATACGAAAGATACACATTTCGCCGGATAATGGATATTATTTCCACAATTGCAGGGCCGGTTGTCAACCTGATCGTCCTGTACATGGGATATGCGTCTGTTGGCATGGCCACAGCAGGAACAGTATTACAGATCCTCTTTCTGATTTCCAATGCGTTCTATTGCTTCTGTATTTTAGGCATAAAGCCAACGTTTGAACGAATGCCAGGATCTCTGATCCGCGAAATGGTCGGGTTTTCCGTCTATGTGTTCCTCGGCAGCATTGTAGATACCCTGTTCTGGGCAACCGACAAAGTCATCCTTGGTATGCTGGTCGGTACAGTTGCGGTTTCCGTGTACCAAATTGGCAGCACCTTTAACAATGTCGTTATGCAGTTGTCCACCTCTATTTCCGGCGTCCTGACGCCGAAAATCACAGGTATGGTCGTCAGGGATGCGCCAAAAGAAGCACTGACAGAATTGTTCATCCGGGTTGGCCGAATTCAGTTTTTAGTTGTCGGGTTAATTGTAACGGGATTTGCCGTTTTTGGGCAGCCGTTTATCCTGCTTTGGACAGGAGAAGCCTACACAGATGCGTACTGGATTGCTATATTGACGCTGTTTCCACTATGTATTCCCTTAATTCAGAATACTGGCCTAAGCATTGTCGTTGCAAAAAACAAGCACAAATTCCGTTCTATCGTATACCTGATTATCGCCATTATAAATGTAATTTCCACATATCTGGTGGTACCTTATCTTGGTGGAATTGGTGCAGCGCTTTGTTCCTGCCTGTCCTATCTTCTCGGGCAGGGGCTGACCATGAACACTTATTATTACAAAGTAGTCGGAATTAATATCCCGCTCTTCTGGAAGAACATCCTTAAAATGGCCATTTTCCCCGGCCTGATGATGGTTGCAGGCATATTCATTAAAAATGCTGTTTCCTTTGATAATTGGATCACATTTTTTGAGGGTGTTGTCGTATATACTGTGATATATTGCCTGGGTATGTACTGTCTGAACATGAATGATTATGAAAAGGATGTCATTCGTGGGCCATTGAAAAAAGTTGTCTCCAAAATTGTCCACAAGTAATTAATCTTGCTTAGAGCCTATCCCAAAATTAACGATGGACGTGTAAGAATTTGCGCCAAACAATGACAGCACAGGAAAATTGAATGAGGGCCAGATAATTGGCAGCTTTCTTTTCAAAGCGAACCAAAAGCTTGCGAAAGCGATTGAAAAAAGAGTGCGTGATTTCAACAACCCAACGGCGGGCATGAAATTCTGGATTGTGCTCCAGTTCCTTCTTTTCCTCGCCGCGGGGCCGGATATGGGGCGTATAACCACGCTCCTGTACTTTTTCGCCACTACCAGTATAGCCAGCATCCAAACACCGATTTTGTGGGCGTTCTTCATCTGGTTCTGGGCACAGCACTACAATATGCTCCAGAGTTTCCTCCAACAGCTTGACGTCATGTGTGTTGGCGCCGGAAAGAACTACCGCCAGCGGAAGACCCTTTTCATCTGTCAGGACACTGCGTTTTGTCCCATTTTTTCCTCGGTCTGTTGGATTTTTCCCAACAGACTCCAGGGCCAGAGACGCTTTTATCACACAGCCGTCCTGACTTTGCCACTCCCCGCCGATTCCTCCCAGTTCATCGTATTGTTCCAGATCCTTGGCCCAGATTTTCTCAAAAAAACCCGCTGCAAACCACTTTTGAAACGTCCTATGTACAGTGTTTCCGCTGCCATACTCCCGAGGCACGGCCTTCCATTGACAGCCTGTTCGCAGCACATAGAATATCCCTTCCAGAGCTTTCCTCGCTGGCATCGACTTGCGTTCCTGTCCTGGCGCATGAACATATTTCTTTTTCGGATCTCGTTCCGTGTTCGGAATATCTTCTTTGATCCCTTCCCCAAATTCGTCCGAGATTGTCCAGGACTAGCAACTCTTCTTTTCGCTCATTTTTTCGTCCCGGCTCTATTGCACCACATTACCCTTTATTTTGGGGTAGGCTCTTATATGCGGAGGTCCACCTATGAAACTGGCTGAAGAAAACCAATGCACCGGCTGCTCGGCCTGTGCCTCTATATGTCCAAAGCAGTGCATTCATATGAAAGAAGATGCCGCAGGATTTCCCTGTCCAGCAGTAGATAGTAATATTTGTATTAAATGCAGGTTATGTGAAAAAGTCTGCCCAGTTATAAATATGCTCCAGCCGCATGGTGAACTTCCCGTTGCTTATGCCGCCTATTCCAGAGATACGGCAATGCGACAAGCAAGTTCCTCAGGAGGGGTTTTTTCTGAATTAGCACAAGTGGTGCTTGCTAATGGTGGAGCTGTTTTCGGTGCTGCATATGATGAACAATTTAATGTTGTGCATATTTGTGTAGAGGAAGAAACAAAGCTTTTCAGACTACGAGGAGCCAAGTATGTCCAGAGCAATATGGGTAATACTCTTGCAGAGGTGAAAGATCATCTTGAGAAAGGACAGCAGATACTGTTTTCAGGTACACCGTGCCAAGTGGCAGGCCTAAAAGGCTTTTTGCAGAAGGAGTATAACAACCTGATTACTGTTGACTTTGTCTGTCATGGTGTCCCTTCACCGATGGTTTGGAAGGCGTATGTCAATTACCGCGCCCATCAGGACAATAGCGGCGGACTGCCCGCATCTATCAATATGCGATCCAAGGAAACTGGATGGAGTTGTTATCGTTATTCAAATCTTTTTTGCTACCCTAACGGAATTTCATATACTGTTAGAAACGATGAGAGCCTTTTTATGAAACTATTTGTGGGTGATTATATTTCTCGCGAGTCTTGTTCCAGATGCCCTTTTAAAGGATTCAGTCGCTGCAGCGATCTAACTATAGGTGATTTCTGGGGTATTTGGGAGGTCGTCCCCGAAATGAATGACGACATGGGCACATCTGTAATACTATGTCAGTCAGTCCGTGGTACAGAGTTTCTCGGTAAAATCTCGGAAAAGTTGGTCACAAAAAGAGTGACACTGGAAGAAGCTAGCCGCTATAACAATTCCATGCTGACCTCGTCTCCCCCGAACCCAAGAAGGCAAGATGCCATTGATACGATTATTGCAGGAAATATTGCCAAATGTGAACGCTGGTTTCAACCATCGAAACGCACCTTAGCACAAAAGCTCATGCCTTTTGCATTTAAATCGAGAAATAAAGGTGAGTAAGATGATTGTACATAATGATACTATACGAGCAGAAAAGCCAATGGGCTATGCGAATATTGATTTAGCCAGATTTATTTGCGCATTGCTTGTTATCATTATCCATACTTCACCGTTTGAAAACGCCTATAGCGTTGCACAGTTTTATATAGAGGATGTTCTAGCTAGAGTTGCAGTGCCTCTTTTCTATGCAATTACTGGATTTCTTTTCTTTCGGAAACTTACTTATAAGAATGGTAAAATTGTGAGATCCCGGGACAATTGCAAAAAGTTATTACGATACTGCAAAAAAACAGCATTCCTTTATTTGAGCTGGTCATTTGCATATATAGTGATCATTCTTATTCCCCTGTGGTACAGGACCGGGTATTGGGGTGTACATTTATTCAAAGATTGCTTAGCAATCATACTGTTTAAGGGAACATACTATCATCTTTGGTACCTTTTGTCCTTAGTGTACGCAATTCCATTACTATATGGGCTGCTTTGCTTTTTTGACTTTAAAAAAATAGGGACGATTGTAATCGCATTATGGATTTGTGAATGCCTGACTTATTCTTATTCGTGGGTTTGCACTGAACAAATTACACTTATCATTTTTATTTCGTCTCGAATGCCTATAATATTTGATGCTCTCTTTCGGGCTGTTCCTTTGTTGGCGATAGGTGCATTTATCTCTCAATACCAACCAAACTGGCACTTTCTCCATAAGTGCGGTACCGCACTGTTTGCTTTTCTCATATATGCATTTGAAGCTTCTATATTGTATTTTTTTAGCCCGAATAGCGGTAATTATTCGTATTTATTTTCGTCTCCGCTTTTGACATTCACGTGGTTACTTTTGCTTATATCCACAACGCAACGCAATGTTGCTCCACAAAGCCAGACATTATATCGCGAAATGAGTCTTTCGATTTACTGTTTACATCCAATGGTCATAGAGATATTGCATCTATGTGGCGTTCCTAATGGAGTACCTATATGGATTTCTGTCACTTTGTTTTCGACAGGATTCGCTGCTGGCTGGTCACTGTGGAAGCGATGGTTACGAAGAAAACTGTTACGTCATAGCTATGTCAGCGCCAGTGATAAAATGTAAGAAAACGCCGAGGGAAAAATGTAATTTTGTGGCGGAGAGGAGGGAAAAAAGATAGACTCCCAATTCTGCCCGTAATGGCCGGTGGCCTCAAGCCCGATCTTCACTTCATCCTCCAGGCCGCACAGCCTCTCCCGAAGCAGGGCAAAACCCTCGCGGTCATTGATGAACGACCACGAGGGCAGGATGGTGTCGCCAATCTCATCGATGACAACGCAATCGTGCTTGAACTTGGAAATGTCAATGCCTACAAAATACATGGTGTCCTCCTTTCGATTTTCGCACTGCTGTTTCCACAGCTGGCTTGACCCTGTACTCACGCAAATGAAACGTCCAAGCGTTAACTAACTAATCACCATTTCAGACAAGCCAAGGCGTCCTTGGACATCATCGCGATTTGATCCTGTGTCTTGCTGTAGATCTTAGCGGCCTTGTCGCAGCTGAAGTTATAACCGTGCTTTTTGCACCACTTGCGGTAACGCTCAGTGAACGCCGTCTGGCTCATACTCCGCACACAGTCAACGTGCCAGAAGGATGCGGCAAAATCCACCCATTTCTGTGTCCCATCCTCCCGGGCAGAGCTGTCGAACAGGACGTTCACATCGGGATAGGTTTAATCCAGAAGGGTAATGAGATTGTTCTTCATCATTGTCTTGGCCTTGGTATACAGGCCGCACTGGCGGTCAGCGTTTTCAGTTGGTAACGAATCGTGTCCATAGGAGCATATTGCCGCAGTTCCGCCCATCTGTCAAGACCATATTTTGCAATTTTCTTGCGTCGGCCTTGTCGGTTTTCACATGGCGCAGTGTGTTCCCGGCACCGTAGTCCTTGATGAGCTTCGGGTTTACCGCGCTGACATAGATCCCGGCATCATGGAAATACTGAGCGATCTGTTCATAGTACCATCCGGTGTGTTCCATCACCACCCACGTCTCACCGTTCAGGCTTTTCAAGTAGTCTGCCAACTGCTTGAGTTCACTGCCGGCGTGGCGCACCTCAAAAGGTTTTGCAACCACCTCGTTAAAGGGCCGAAAAACAGCCGCCATGCTCTTGCCCTTGGAAACATCAATGCCTGCCGCATTCAATGCACAACACTCCATATGTGAGCGCATGAGTATCTGTGCGGTGGACGAGCAGATCCGGCTCTATGCTAAGCATCTGAAGATCCCCACCTTTGCCAATATTATGAGCAGATCCTGCAGCAGGCTGACCCCAGTCTGGGTCTGTCCGGACTGCTGTTGGAGCTGATGAAAGCCGAGTGCGAGGCTCGGCAGGACAACCAGTTCCGGCGGCGGCTTAAGGCGGCGGGATTCCCCTTTCAGAAGACCCTGGACGAGTTTGACCTGTCCCAGCTCAACACCTCCATCTCCCCGGCCTTCCTCCATGAGCTGGCATCCTGCCAGTTCATCCAGGACCGGCGGAACATCGTGATGATCGGCAATCCTGGCCGGGGCAAGACCCACCTGTCCATTGCCCTGGGGCTGAAAGCATGCTGCCAGGGGTACAGCGTCCTCTTCAAGAATGCCGCCTCCCTCTCCACCGAGCTGTACGAGGCCAAGGACCACTACACTCTGGGCAAGTTGGAGCGGACCCTTGCCAAGACCGATCTGCTAATCCTGGACGAGCTAAGTTATCTCAGTTTCAACCGCCACCAGTCCGAGCTGCTGTTCGAGGTGCTCTCTGACCGCAGCGAGAAGAGCAGTGCCATCGTGACCACCAACCTTCCCTTTTCCCGGTGGACGGAGTTGTTTAAGAATACCACGATGGTGGCTGCCCTAGTGGACCGGCTGACCTTCCATAGGGTAAAGATCTGGCTGGAGCGGGAAAAGGGGATCTGTCTCAATGAGGAAACCGTCCTATGCGTGATGCGGAAGTA